>OGJJ01000163.1_pt1 | contig 60804 bp, 71 predicted proteins | sample 1572081 | NCBI WGS metagenome assembly OGJJ01 (sample SAMEA2582122, study PRJEB24529) | metagenome | biome: Human gut stool | place: China | collected 2011
CGCCACATTGCCAGTGCCTCCGCGAGCCACTCGAGCATCCTTTGGCTGAGTGTATGCTGAACCAGAAGATGATATCGTCATTGCCATCGGCCTTACTATGATATAGTCCACGGTGTCCGGTGCCGTGGCGCTCAGACCGCCAGACATACCCATTGCCGCGCTCCAAACCAGCTTACCGTCCATATACATCAACCTCTCTTTCGTTTTCTTGCTCATGCCGCCACTGACGACCACACTACCCAGTGCCATATCATATCACCCCACGTAATAATTGGCGATAATAGACACGGCTGGGAACAAGTGCTTTAATACGACAACCCAGAAGGGTCCTCCCCCCCCCCCTTTTTTTTTTTTGAAAATTTTAGCGAAAGAATTTCTAAGACAATTCATGATTTTCCTCCTTAGTAGTAATGATAACCTTCGACAAAATAAGTTGCTGAGAGGTTTTTGCTTACTGCGTAATATCCAACGAAACGCAAAGTTCCGTCTGCCGAAAAAGAAATGCTGCAATAATAACGACTACCGGTATCCGTGCTGTAAGAACCACCCCTGATTATCTTTGTCCCATTGGGAACATTATAATAAGGCATAGCATCTGGGGGACAGCTTTTGCAGATCAATTTAACATAATCCACAGTATCGGAGAAATTCAATACGCCATCTTTATTATAGCTGAACGACGTCTCTCCAGAACTAACAAGCTTCCCCTCGGGATACGCTTTTCTATTTACCAATGCTTCAATTTCAGCTCTGGTAAAGGGAATGACGCTTGTATTCCCGAGCAATGCACCAATTTCTTTTGGTACAAAACTAACCATATTTACACTTCCAAGCGCCATATCTCACACCTCGTTCACAGTAGATGACTCCCAAAATTCAAGGGGGGGGGGGGCGAACACAAAACCCTTTTTATGATCAATAAACATTTATTGCCTCCTTAACTATCAAAGCAATGGTAACCTTCGATCAGTCCTCAGAAATATGCATTATCAGAAGTGCAACGAGGATAAGTCAAAACTCCATCAGAACTAAATGTTACAATGGGACGTCCATCATCAGTACCTCCTGCAGAACACTCAATGGCCACGCTTGTGCCACGAGTAATCTTCGCACCTTCTGCGGGGAAAGTAGATAGTGCTACGGTTGAAGATATTATTCGAAGCCTAATATACGATACATTCGATGGTAATGTAACCTGAGCAGAACCGCTAGTTGTAACAAAAATCGTTTCAGTATATACCAGTATTCCATTTGGATAACAATTGGCTTTACACATTTTATCAATCTTTTCTCGTGTAAAAAACGGAACGTCTAATGTGCCAAGCAACAGTCCCATCTCTCCAGGAAGAAATGACTGAGAATTGGTAATTCCTAGCGACATATTAGACCTCCGAAACTTTTTTCGCCGAATCTACAGACGGACCGAATAATGATACTTGTAAATTGATAACGCCTTCAGGAACTGTTTCACTCTAAAAAGTAATGCTCCCGTTTTTAGTCTCGCATACGCCAGCAAGACCGGCTGTAATAGCAGTACTAAACGTCTCCGGCGTTGGAACAGCAAAGGGGATCGTTGCCACTGTTGCGCTTGGAAGCTCTACAATACACTGGTAGTTATATCCAGCCATATCAACATGCTCAGTCCAGTTTTCTTTTGAAATCCACCCATTTGTATTTAACGCAATCGTCCAAATCCCAAGGTATCCTCCAGCAAACCCCTCTAAGGGAGTCAATCTATCACCCACGGCCTTAGCGTCAGCAAACCCACCATCTACACTCAGGGTCTTATCGGTTTTAATATTTTTCAATTTGTCATCGATTTCTGCCTTAGTGTAGCGATTATTGAGTCCTTGGCCGGTAGCGGCTGCATCTGCTGGCGCACCAGAAATCGTTAAAGTTGGATCTGCGTTTGCAAACTCTTTGGCTTCTTTTGCGGCTTTCTCGGCGGCAATGCGGTCTCGCTCAACGGAATTGATCCACTCATCTTCAGTCCCTTCATAACCATGCTGTACAGCAATCGCATATGCAGAATAGGGACCGATTGGAATTACTTTGCCCATGAAATCACATCCTTTCTGCGCTAGGCATAGTTAGAATTGTGTAGATAGTTAATTTAACATTGCGCATAACTTTTCATACTCATCTTTTGTCAATCGGTCACCGGCATAGAAAACATCCAACTTTTCACGCAAGCCCTGTGTTTTCCTTTTATCAATAAGACGAGCACAGACATTATAAAGTTCCATATTATAAAGTTCCATCATGACACCTCTTTCTTTTACGTCGATAATTCTAGCAGGGTCAATCTATATTCTTGGTCTACCACCATACTATCAGTATCATTCTGAGCTGCGATCAATAAAGCCAGCTGGTTCTTTTCGTCTTCAGCCGCTTTTGCGCTCGTCAGCCAACCGTCATATGCAGCTGTGACATCTTTTTCAAGATTAGGATACCACGGAACTATCAGCTGGTATTCGTTATATGTCCAACCAGATACTGCTGTCTCATCTACAGATTTTTCATATGGCTCCACGTTTGCGAATAGGCGCACCAAAGCCATGCCGGGCTTCTGTGGATGAGGCTCGGCAGTACAAGGCATTTTGGGCTTTACACTTGCAATCACTTTCATACTCCTCCTCCTTTTTTAAGATGAAGATGATTCGTCTGGCGGGATAAAGAGGAGGCGAGCGCCGATATAGCTGTCCGAGCCGGACGAGTCGTAGGTTGCACGGAAACAGAACATCCCGGAATTAGACCCATAGTCCCGACCACCACCAACACTCAACACACGCCAACCAGAATTATAGCCCGCATAATCTGGAATATAGGCGGTTTCACTACCGCCTAAGGAAGTCGGGTAAAATGACCAAGAGGCAGTGGACGAGTACCCTATTTTTGTGATATAGCCATCACTTTGGACCTTTGTGCCAATACTTGTGTAATTCGTACTAGTATCATCTGCGAATTTAGAATGATCATTACACACGTAAACTGTACCGTCACTGAAGTTTACACCATCAATCCATTCATGTGTATTGCCCCACGGGTTTTCGATATGTCTGTATTGAACGGCGGTTGTGCCGTCCGCACCAGAAGCTCTTCCAGTGTGGTAAGCCATGCTATCAGTGCCACCGGATGAAATCAGCGAGCCGCCATTAGTATTACCCTTGCCGATTTTGCTCTGGCTGTCCCAGTCGGCATACTCTACAATGTAGAGTAACCCAATAGCGCACCAACTCGCGTAGTCATACAGCGCCCATCCATTGCCTTTATTTTTGGCGTTATTTCGTGCAGTGGCTCTAGTGATGCTCACCATTGGAGCTTTTCCTGTACAAGAAGTGCTATTGCTATCAGTGTTATATCGCCCAACATATCGACCAGACCCGGGATGCTTTTCAAAGCCACTTTTTTCTTTGTTGGCAATATAGAAGTAGCGCTTCTTTCCAGCAGCATCGTCAATGATTTTATAATAAAACTCAGGAATAAACACCACCACATCTGCATCTGAACGAGTAAACCCATCCTCTCCAAATTTGGGGCCAATTTTACCAGAGACAACATTGTATTCTTCCATCCTTCTCCAAGGCATATAAGAGTCAAATGGACTGCTTCCACCGTCAGCCCCCACGGCAGGGGACGGCTCTGTCGTAATATCTATGTTGACCAAATTGTTGGGGTCATTAGCACTGGTCAAACGAGTACAAGCGGTAGAACTGTTATCATAGTTCCAACATACGCCTTCGATAGTCAAATACCCCATCGGAACATCATAGTCTTTCCCGAGTTCGACATTGATGCTTTTTTCAAGCCAGTCATCGTCGAGAGTTGCTTTAATATCCCACCTTCCAGCCCGAGGTAATTTAATAATGGCCGCTCCAGTATCGCCCACCGTAGTATTTATAACAATATCACCACATGAGAATTTCAAGTTACTTCCAGCATCGGTGGATACGGTTACCTTTGGATAGATAATGTCGCCCACCGTTTTAGAATCAGCAAACCCGCCTTCCACATTCAGCGTTTTATCGCTCACAATACTCGCGATTTTGTTATCTACCTCTGTTTTGGTATACCTGTTGCCAAATTCACGATCGACCTCCGCCTTGGTGTATCGATCATTCAATTTTTCGCCTGTGACGGCAGCGTCTGCGGGTGCCCCAGAAATTGTCAGTGTGGCATCAGCGTTGATATATTCTTTTGCCTTTTCAGCAGCCGCCTCCGCAGCCAATCGGTCTCGCTCTACAGATTTGAGCCAGTCTTCCTCAGTGCCTTCAAACCCGTGCTTTACGGCAATCTGATAGGCACTATAGGGACCGATAACGACTTCTCTATAATTTTTCAAGACAATACCACCTCCAGATTTCCATGTCCATCGTCACGCATTGTTACGTTATCAGCGACACTGTCTGCGACATACAGAGTCAAAATTCCGCTATCATTATTATCATCCAGCCAGATCCATCCTTTTGTGGCGATAGTTTGGTCGGCTTTTTCAGCGGCCTCCTGTGCTTCTCTCAAGGAAGCCAATGCTTCAGCAGCACTTTTGGCGGATGCGGTTTCTGATGCTTTAGCAGCAGTTTCACTTGTCTTAGCGGCAGTTTTACTATCAGCCGCAGCATCTCGGGGCTCACGAGCGGTATTCATAGCTGTTTGAGCATCATTCATGTGAGCCTGTGCATTACTTTCTGATGTAGCGGCATTCTTGGCACTTACTGCAGCCGCATCCCGACTTGCCGCTGTGTTTGCAATACTGTCATTCGCTCTTCGCTCAATATCCGCAAATCGTGAAATCATTGTTTCAACAGCGGTGGGGTCAACTGGCGCTCCTTCTCCGGTGGTATTCAGACTATTCTTGATGGGCAATGTGGCAGGGACAGTATTGAAATCGTAAGCAAATTTCGGCTCATCATTTTCGGTTTCAATACTATAAAAACGCACTGAGAACTTAACATCGCCAGCGTATTTCGTGGCATCGCTCAAAACAGTCCAGCCAAAAAGTATCTTTCCTGGGACAGTTTCAATGTCCAATTTGGTAATAGGGAAGAAGCCCTCGTTTACATCACCATTTGGGCCAACGGATCTGAACTGAATAACACATATCTCGTCACTCAAATCATGCTGGTCAAAATAACGGTCGATTTCGAAATAGATAGTTTCAGCGCCATGGTCGTTTACGACACTTAAAAATGAAAAATCATCAGGGATGCTTATGGTTCTGCTATTGGCGTCGATAATAAATCTTGGCTCATCAGAAGGGAGCATCACAAGTTCTTTTAAGTTGTCTTGGTTCTGGATGTCTTGTAGACGCTGCATGTATTCATGAGAAGAAGTGATCATGAATTATCGACCTCCTTCAGCATCTGAACATTGACTTCTGACATCTGCACTACACCCTGATAAAGAGCGAGTGTCTTATTGTAGATGTCCGCCGCATTCCGATTGAATTCTTCAAGCATGGCGATTTGAGCCTTGAAGTTATAGATGTCATTTTTGATATTCAGTGCAAAGCAGCCGGTTGACAAAGCAATAGTTTCTGTGGCAGGGTCAATGCCCATAATGCTAACAGAACAGGGGCCATCACAAATCTTGACAAGAGTAGCCATGTTGCACTCGTAGTTGTAATAGTTGGTACTTGTGCTGTTGACCTGCTTGAGCCCTACGATATCCAGATGATTTTTCTGGTCTTTCAGAATCAGATAGAGCCGCAGTTTGACATATTTTTTATCAAGGAAGAAGGTGATCTCATCAAGGCTATAACTCTGCAACTCTGAAAACTTAGTAGCCTTGAAACCTTCATTTGAATAGATAAGGTTCATAAACACCTCCAATAAAATAAGCGCCCATCGCTGTATAGGATAAGCGCATAACACATCATAATAAATAGTGGAGTTAACCACTATCAAAATAATCCATTGTCAACCTCCTCGTCATCGTACCAGATGCCCGGGTTGGCGATCAGGTCGCCGGTTCGTTACCCCACTCTCTACGCAGGGCCTCCAGTTTAGTCTGCATAGAGCTGTTTCCTGCCGCCGCACCCTCAAACAAGGTAAGTATGAGGGTTTTGGCTGTGTCCGTAAATCCCGGACCAGCGTCACCTTTATCGCCTTTGAAATCGCCATTGGCGATGCCATCTTTCAATTCTTGCAATTTATCGGCAGCCGCCTTTGCAGCATCAATAGCTTTTGCAGTATTTGTAGCGGCAATATCAGCATATTGAGAAGATATGTTAGCACTAGCTTCGGCTGATTTTACAGCAGAATTAAATTTTGCCGTCAGAGTTTCAACCTCATCGGCCTTATAAGTAGGAGAGGAATTACTAGTATTGAGCGTATCAAGAACAGGCAAAGACGCCTCTAGGGTGTTAAAGTTGTATTTAAAGGTCGAAATATTTCCGATATTTTCAATACTATAGAATCGAACAGAAAAAGATACCGTAGCTGCCTCAGCTGTCACAGTATTTCGGATTGTCCAGCCAAAAATTATTTTTCCGGGAATAGTTGTAATATCAATCTGAGTGACAGGGAAGAATCCTTCGCCAAGTTCAACTCCGGTAGATCCCACCATTTTGTACTGGACGATACAAGTCTCTTCGCTTAAATCATGGCCGTCGAAATAACGGTCAATCTCGAAGAAAATGGTTTCTGCATTATGATCGCCTTTAACACCAAGAAACTTAAATACCGCAGGAATCGTAATGGCACGAGTATCAGCGTTAATAACAAAACGAGGCTCTTTCTTGGTATTGATTGATAACACAGAAACGCCGCCCATATTTTGAATATTAGCAAGGCGTCTCATGTAATCTTCTTGACTAGTGATCATCTTACTCCTCCTTTCTCGCCTTTAAAGCGGCGGACTTCTGTAGCTCAAAAAGCTCATTGGCGGCGTCATGCCCAAGAATATCCACGACCTCATTGTAAGGCATATAGATGGGGCGGGGCTCGACATCTCCAAGTTCAATATACCTTTTATTGGCATAATAGTAGGACGCTAAAACGCGACCCTTGTGTGCGTAACAAATATTGGTACTGCGATGATTCGGAGTGCCGAAACATTCATAGTTATAACCGGAACAACCGCCACAGCCCATTGCCACGGGGCATTCAAAACACTCTTTGGTTGACTGACTTTCGCGCGTAATAGCGTCCAACATAGTCTTGGTATCCTGCTGGTGTTTTGTCTTGTACAGTCCATCGAAACAATCGCCAAGGCACATCGGCGCAGCCTTCTCTTTACCGACCGAAATGGGAGCATACCGAATACACGGATAAGCTTTACCGTCAGGGGCAAAAGAAAGCATTGAACCAGTGCCACCACAGTAATTGCTATTATCGCTCGGAGCCATAGGATGCCCAGTATCGTCGTTCAACATTGTAATATAAACGTCGCTTTTATTCTCGATAAGCCAATCGGACAAGTCTTTTAACGCGAAATAGATTCCCGCAGCGTCATCTCTTGTATAAACTGGCTCATATGCAAAATTACAATGAATGATTTTACAGCCCTCGTTAATCATCATCTTTACGCTGGGATAAATGTACTTAACAGAATCAGGCACAAATGTCATTTTCGAATTATCCCAGCCATACTTTTTCGCATCCTGAAATGCGGCGTATGCCTTGGAAAACGAACCGACACCATTTATGTCAACGCGAAAAGCGTCATGCAATTCTTGGATTCCATCAATGGAGACAGTGACGCCCATGACGTCATGATACTTTTTGATAAGATGCTGGGCCTCGGGTGTAAACCATGCTTGTCCATTCGTGGTAAAACTAATACGGGACAGAACTGCCAGCGGATTTTTTCGCAACCAGCACTGTTCATAAAAATAGTCACAAATCTGCTCGATCAGGTTGGCTTCCAGTAGTGGTTCACCACCGATAAAATCCAGAACGAGAGCTTTGGTTCCCTGTGTAATGAAATCTCCTTCGTTGCGCTCATACAAATCGAGTAGACAATCAACGATTTTCTTTCCTGTGTCGAGTGTCATTGCGGAGCAACTTTTGCAGTGCTCGTAACAATAAGAGCATCTCAAATTGCAACTTCCTGTCACCTGAAATGTTATATTGCGGGCGGTTTGCTCGTTGTATCCGTTAGTAGAAGAGAATAGTTTACGAATGCGTTCGGCATAGTCGTCTGTAGGGGTAAAACTGCTTACCATTCACACACCACCTCCTGCTTATAAAAATCAAATTTGTAATAAGACGGAATAAATCCAAGCAAACTTTCAAGCAATGTGTTTTTTGCATATGTAAACTCGATATTTGCTTTTTGATAAAGCGAACGGTAATATTTAATCATCTCTCGGTAGTCGCTAGAATTTTCTTCAAAATATTTTCTTGAGATGACCGAGAGCAGAGACTCATAGCTCTTGTTTATATAAAACAGTCGTTCTATCAGCATGGAATCTTTCTCGTTTAATTTAACAGTCTTCTTCATATAGCCCCTTTCCTATGCGATAATTATCAAACTTCTTTTCAAGCTCGGGAAATTCATTTTCAAGGTCTCGCACCTTACTCATAAATTCAATAAAATAATGTACTCGAAAATTTTCTTCAAGTTCAAGTGAAGCCAAAACCGTGTTTGCTACGATATACATGGCCCACTTTTGCTCGTCACTTTCAAGTGGCACATTAAGAATTTTTTCTAGCTTGCTATCAGAGATTATATTGGTATTAGCAATATATTTTTGTGTATTGGGATATACACGGGCAGCGATAGCATAAGAATACAAAATCTTCTCAGAGGTAGTCAGAGAATAATCGCAGCTTTTTGATATAAGGTCAATAACAGACTTTACATAATTCAGCCACCGAGAAAAGGAGTTTTCCTCTAAGCTCGGATTCTGAAGACAAGACAAATATCCAATCCAAAATTGAAAGGTGAATTTTTGAGGGTTTGATTCGTAGGGGGCAGAGAACCCGCCTTCTGGAATCGACATCATTTGAAGAAAATCAAAAAGCACGAGATTCTTTCTATATTCGGAATCCGTGGAGGGGCATTTTATAAAAACAGTTTTATCTCTCTCCATTTTCCCTCCTTAATTGGATTTGACTCCACAACTTCCTTTGCACCATCCTTCGCAACCGCCAGAGCAACCAGAGCAACTGCCTTGACACATTCCGTCACAGCTTCCAGAGCATCCCTCACAGCTTCCGCTACACCCATCACAATCGCCTCTGCAACCGCCGTCACAGTCTCCACTGCAAGTCCCAGAACAACTTCCACTACAACCAGAACATCCAGAATAACAAGCGGAAGAGCATAGTCCACTACAGCTTGATTTACACCCGGTCGAAGAATTGGTCGCCGATTTCGAAGAAAGATCGTTAACCTTGACCAAAAGATTCTTTAACGTAGTCGCATCAATCAATGATTCCCTTGCTGGAATAGTAGTAGTTCCGTCGATAGCATTCAGAGGAGTTGCTATTTTCTGAATATGCTCGTATGTGATAAATTTCCCATTCGCTGGAGTTTCAGAAAACTGCTATGTACTCCCGTTATATGCAGAAAGAGATCCGGTACTATTGGAATTAGAACGACGAGTAATCTCAGTATTGATGAGCTTTTTTAACGAAGTAAAGTCTTCTGGACTAATCAGTCCACCCTGTTCAGCCATGTATCGTCGCATGATTTAACCCTTTACTCGCACACGAATGCGACGCTCACAGAATAAATCATCGCCCTCTACTGCGTAACCAACAACAATATCCGGCGAAACGATTTCTCCATCTTCAACAGCACGACCAATCCCAGGGACCTTAGAAGGGACAATCAAATCGCCGGTTTTGACTTTTCCGATTGCCCGCACACGCACACGGCCAGCGAGAGATACCGGAATATACTTATCGATATTGTAGTCATCCAAAGAAGAACCGTTGTTTGGTAAATCTCCACCAATGAGCATTGCGTATTCATCCGTGTGAACACCAACCACTCGTTTAGAAGTGTCGTCCGCCCGAATGTATCGCTCTGTCTGGCTATTTGTATCAAGAGCAATAATATCGCCAGGCTGAGTCGCACCACCACGCGGGAACAGCTCTGCATAGTCATTATAAACAGCGCCATATGCTTTGCTAAAAACAGCCACACCAGAATTATTGACGTAATAATCATTAGAGCCGAAAAACAACGTACCACTCATAATTCCGCCAGAGAGGGGGAGGGCTCCAAGGCTGATGCAGGCTTTGATTGCTGTGTCACCACCCGTACCGCCATGTTCAATCGGAATAATACCAGACTGAATATCGGCAGCGTCATGTTTATGACTCTCGGTAGTTGTTCTTAGCTCTTCGACAGAAGCACGAATATCTGCATGAGAATGCTCATCTGTATTATGAGTTTGAATTGTTTCATCAATATAATTTCTGGCGTCAGCAATATCATCAGCATAATCTGTAAAGTCAGTGGGCAAGGTCCCTTTCAGTGTTTTTAAGTTTTCTACAATCCGCAGACTTTCGTCGCGCTTCTGACTTGCAATGTCACTGCTCGCTTTAGCCGCAACCTCTGATTCTTTGGCTTTGGCGGCACTGTTCTGAGCAGCATTTGTAAATCTTTTAATATACGACTCTATCGTACTTGTGAACATTCGCTCTACAGCCATAATAGAATGCTTCAAGCGATTGATAGTATCGGCATTGATCAATGCATTTCGAAGACGAGGATTTGAATTCAGTACAGCTTGTGCGTTAGTGTAATTGCCATTTTCCATCGCAGCACGATACTGATTTGCTGCGCCGATCAAACTAGAAGAAATATCCTCAGAGTTCGTCCAATTATCACAGCTTGCTGGAAAGTTTGTATATTCAAGGTCGGCATATTTCCCGTCTTCGTTTAAAATCCAATCACTCAAAATTTTCCCTCCAATCAATATTTGTTTTTGACAATATAAGGATAATAGGGCCAATAACGGCTCATAGTAACCGTCATAGTACCATCACCCAGCGAAATATCTATTTTCTTAATTAAAAAATCGACGGGCTGATTTCCGGTATTGATATATTTGGGGGTATACGAAATTTTCTGATTAACATCTAACCATGGAATCAGTACACATTCTACAGTTACGTTATCAGTCAAACGGCTAAGAGTCCAGTGTTTGTACTCAGCACAGTTCATGGCGGATTCATTAGTCGTATAATTTTCATAGTCTTCTCCGCTCAGAATTTCATTGCGCCGCCCAAGCTTTTCAATAGTAAACCGAGAACTATTTATCCAATTAACATCCGATGCGTTTGACAGGCAAACATATCGAATGTACTTGCAATTTTCAGCCTCTTTATCTTTTTCTTTCTCTTCATCAGTGGGTTCCTTATCAACAAGCTTGACCATAACATGGATTTGTTGTTCCCCTTGATAATAAAAGTGCTTAGTATTAGAATCATATTTAACGACAATCATAGTGTCTTTAGGAATGGTTGTCCCATCAATCAAGACATCGTTTCCTTGATCGTCAACATTACGAGCATACAAATCGTATGTTCCGTAGCTCAATGATTTAGTAGTCGTTGTAAGATTCCCGTTTGAATCAGCAGACTGCACAGTTAAACGGAGTGAGACAAGAATTTTTACATTCTTCTTGAGGCCAGTTGTGGGAGTGGTAAAAGCGACTGTCAATTCAGAAGGAGAGTCCTCCATAGATGTAAAAGTTGCGTTTGCAGTAACTGTAGTCGTATCGCCACTAACAGAAAAAGTTGTTCTATCTTTCGCAGAAAAAGCGTCGTATTCAACTGACGCTCCCCACAGCTCGACACAATTACGAATCTGGGAATAATCGTATGTACAGTCTTCGGAAATGACGAGATCTTCAAAATCGGCAGCGCTCATAATTGTCAAGGCATCATATCCGGTAGGAATCTCAGAGCAGATAAATGTAGTCCCGTCAAAATACATCTCAAATGGATAATGCAAATCACGCAGTTCAGTAAGTATCTGCCAGATGGTCGCGCCAGTGTCATATTCAAGGTCATACGGGACACTCCGGTTCCAATATCCAACGACGCAATCCTCCATACCACTCAAACGAAATGTTTTTGCGATTGCGTTACCAATGTCTGAACCAACAGGTATTTTTGTTTTCTGACCTGTTAAAGTACCACCAAGCGTTCCATCGAGCTTTGCGACTAGGTCTACGCATGAAATACTAAGGATATGTTCAGTGCTGCTGTATTTGAAACCGTTCTGATTGAAAGCGTATACTCCTTGAGAATACCAGTACAATTTACTATTAACTGACTCCATACCGATATAAAGCCTTACATATTTATTGGCCTATTCATCTCCAAACATAGAAGAAATGTCTTTATTTCCCTCCAAATATATAGAAGCAGAAAAGGTCCGTCGAATATCTGCGTCTGAATCGATAGAAATAGAACCGTCAACAGTTAAACCTTCAAGTGAATTTAGAAGATTCATATCAGTGTCGAGTAATTCTATCTTACAATAGAGATGTTTAACACGTGTTTTAAGCAATGTAAGCTCTGCTTGTGAAGGAGCATAGTTTTTCATGGCACACCTCCATCTATCGTTATGATATCGTAACAACTACAGAACATGTGGCAATCAGATTGTCCATAGTCGCAGTAATTGTTGTAGACCCAGGAGAAACTCCTTCAACCACGCCTTTATCAGTGACAGTCGCAATTTTCGTATCCGCGCTCTTCCATATGACAACATTCTGAGAAGCACCTGATGGATAAGTTGTATACTCTAACTTGTGATTGTTGCCAACGCTGAGCGTAAATTTGCTCTCAGTTAGACTAAAGCTTTGAGCAATAATGCGAACTCGGGTTGCAGATGCGATAATTGTGACATTGCCATAAACAGAAGGAATATTGATTTCGTGACTTACTTTACCGGTGGATTCATCAATACGCTTAATATAAGTCGTGTTTGTGACGTTTAAGCCGCCCATAAAAACGACAACGCCACTGATTTCGTAATCTTCAACAGAAGAAAGAGTGGCGGTATATGGTTTGCCTTCGGAGATGGTAGTATCCGTGTTGTCTGAATCGACATAGTAGAAATTGTTCGTGATATTGTAGGTTTCTTCTCCGGTTCTACGTGTCCTCACGTTCACAAAACCATTATTCAGCATATCGTTGTCATCGTTAACGCTTCCAACCTCCGTAAAGTCAAAGCTTAAAGTAACCTTGTCAGGATGTTCAGAATTCGAAGATTTGACGTTGCCATCAATAGCAACCATCCAGATGCGGCCATCTTCAATTTTCAAAATTTTAGCACCGCCATTCGTGAGCCAATCAACCATATCTTCACGATACCAATGACTATGCGCCACATCGAAAGTATCATTTTTTAGATACCGAATAGCTGTACCAGAAAAAGAGCCTGAAGTGTAGTTTGACTTGCCTCCGAAAAATACAAATGGATATTTACGATTTAAGGTTGTCACAACAGATGATTGACGATTTCGATCGGTTTCAGTGATTGAAGGGTCGAGCAAAATATGATAACTTACAGTTCCATCTGTGATGATAGCTCCATAAAATTTACTTTGAACAGTTGTCTTAATATATGGAAGCTCTGTTCCGTCACTAAGAACGGGGACTAAAGCGTACTCGTACTCCGTTTCTCGCCCACGTGCAAAATAATCGTTGTAAACAAAATTGATGTTTCCATGTCCGGCAAGCTGCTCATAAAGCAAGACCCACGGTTTTTGATCTGCCCCGATTTCGCGGCGCTTCAACTTGATTTCGTGCAGATCCGAGCCATATTCAAAGTTGGAGCCACCAAGAGTTTTTTGATTAAAATCAGCAAAAAGCAGAGTATCTTCCGTCCATTTCATACCTGAATCATAAAAGGTAGAGAACTCGTCAGGAGCCCCTGAAAGATAGACACCGTCGTAAATTCCATTTTGAATCACAAACCCCGCCAGAGAAGGGTTCCCAGCACAAGGGGAGGCGTCAGAGCCAGTTCCGAACAAATCATATCCCAGAAAGTTCATTCTTCCACCTCCCTAATCGTAATATCATAAGCGTTATCTTTATGCTGCAGACAAATCAGTACGTCCATACTAGTTCGCTTTATGTAGTTGCTGTCAATAAAATAAACGTCGGAATATGCAAAACCGCCATCCTCACGAATGATTTTTAGCATAGCATAAAAATATTCGGACTGGTTGGCGGGAAGATAGCTTTCGTAAGGAAGTTTAGAAAAAGCTCGAATATTAGTGGAAATAACGCCTCTATATATCATTCCATCCTGATCGAACGAGAATTCTACGATATTTTTTCGGACAACAGGACGAACTTTGAACGCCATCGCATAGTCTTTGACATTATAGAACTCCATTTGATACGGAATATCGAACGTGACTTTTTCACCATGAGTCAAATCCACAGCATAACCACCAGATGATGTTACATAAGAAATCTGGTCTTTTGTTATTCCAGAAATATCAGCAAGATGGCTTGAAATAGCAACATATCCGTCACTTAATTTATTCTTACACTGTAAAAAAGTGCCTCCTTCTGCGCTCGCATAATATTTTGTTTCAAACTGAATAAAGCCAGTGTCCAAAGAATAACCATTACGAGTTGTGCCAGTTCCGCGAATATAAAACACAGTTCGATTATCTAAACCGTTCACTGTAAAAGACGTTCCTACAGCTCCATAGAATACTGCAGATTCTTTAATCGGATTTTTACTTTCATCGTATAAATGATACTGGTAGGTACTTAATGTTTCGCCCTGTACAGTTACATACTGATACGCTAACAGAAACAAAATTGAGGAAGTAGGGATAATATTTTCCGTATCAGAAGAAAGCCCGTCGAAGCTCAATATTGGTTTTTCTTTGCACCAAAGAGGAATAGGATCACTGAAATCACCATATTCGTCTTCGCCAGAAAGTCTGACCTTGACGCGGATGGTATAGTTACGAGACTGATTGTCGAGCCAATCTGACGAAGTGATTCTATAACTATAACCAAGATTAGCAGTGAAACCGGTCACAGCGTTTGTAACACTTCCGAGCAACTTGTTGGTCATGCTGTCATACACTTCATAGCAATACGTGGTCGTTGCCTTTTCCAGCGCGGCAGTCTTCTCTGCTACATTATCTTTGTCACTCCAAATCTTTCCCTGAACATCATGCATGGCCCAGCCGACGAACGTGCTTGTTTTACCATAAGTTTTCTTTAGTTCGGCCTCGCTCCAACCAGCGATAGCGCTGACATCACAGGCGGACAGGGGAGCACCATCAAAAGTATCTCCTTCAACCGCAGCGATCATCTTTTTGACAGTGATGGAACTTCCACCAACCGTCTCTGAAATTCCTTCCGTATCAACGGACAAAATATTTGCAGCTACAAGGCCATTGGTCATAGCAGTTGCTTTCGTTTTGACATCAGATAAATATTTTGAAATCTCAGATTGAGTGAGCGGGACAAGTTCGCCATTGTCAGTCTGGAACAGAGGAGTATATGCCACCTGTAGACTACCCATTTTATCATCACGTCCGAGAACAGTGGAATAGCCACCCTCAGAGATAATAGTCTCCGTTGCATTCATCTCGTTCACGAAGGTCTGATACTTCGCAATATTTTCAGCTGTCCATACAATTCGAGCACGATTGAGATTGTCAATATTCCCATAGGTCTCGACACCACGGCTTTTAATAGCAGCGATGGTAGTCTTCTGCTTCTCAATGGCCTGATCGTATGCTTTTTGAGCATTATTATGTAATGTACCGTCATAGGTGGTTGCCACCTTAAAATATGCGGTAGTCCCTTCGTTTGCATCAAAAACAGAAATAGGGGACAGTATAGGTTTCGCCAAGGTAGAATCACCTCCTAAAATTAAAAAGCCGCACTTGCAGGGTTATCCGTCATTGGCGGAACTGCCTGCATTTTGCGCGGCTTAGAGTTTATGAAGAATCAGCGTATTGTAGTTGCTTTGAGCAGCAGTCACCGCGACCCGCTCTCCGATATTGAAGAACTGACTGGATTTAATCGTGTATTCCTGTCCAGCAGAAGTCACGATGTATTTCCCGTTGCTGGTTCCTGTTACAACACCAAAGAAGGTCTTGTCAAACGAAGCATCCTCAACAACACGTCTGGCAGTATCGCAAATCATCTTCGCGAGTTCACTGACAGCTTTTCTTGAATCAGTCACTTAACACACCTCCTTATCGTTTACTACATTCCTGATAAATTGCATTAGGCAGACCCTGAACGATTTCACGAGCCAGACCATCAACGTCGCCAATCGGCTTCTGAACATAGATGTCGCCAATGCTGATAGACGGAGCCTGGCCGCGATTCTGAACATTTGCGGTAAGACCACCGTTTTTTGCGAGCTGCTTCTGGAACCATGCATCAGGATTGCCGCCCAAATCAAAGAGCTTAGATGTGATATCAGCAGGAACAACACCGTCACCAGTCTCAAGATAGGTATAGCGCCCAGCTTCAGGCTGACGGACGATAAGTTCCTGACCCTTCTCATCAACATTATAAGTACCAGACTTGTTAATGCTGCGAGAGCCGGTAGCTTTCTTGCCTGTGATTTTATCGACTTTATCTTTGACCCAATTCTTTGCCGAATTAGTCTTCTCAGAGACGGCCTCTTTGATATTGTTGTAAGTCTCTTTCACCTTATCAACAACTTTTTCAGCAGTCTCTTTCGGGTGAGTGACTGCGTTCTTTACATTAGACGCAACCTCCTTACCCTTGCTATAGGCATCCTTTGCAACAGAAGCAATCTCCTGAGCTGCCTCTTTCGGATGAGTGACCGCCCAAGTGACTTTTTTGCCTGTCTTGACTGCACTTTCAACTGCCGAAGCAATCAGTTCTGTCGGATGAGTGAGCAGGTGCAATGCCTTTTGAACCATGTTCGGATCATTGGATTCATTGTATTTTGTCAGCTTATCCACAGTAGAACCAAGAGAGTGCTTATTCAGCCATGTACCAAGCTTACTGTTGGAGAACTTCTCGAAGAGCCCTTGGATAGTCTCCTTGACCTTGCTAAAGCTAAACGATGCAGAAGGTCCAATATTGGCATCCATCGAATTGCCATAATAGCCGCCACCGCCAGACAAACCAGAAGCCGGAGTGGTATTCATGGTGTTCTCAACTTTTGGTAGCCAGTTTGACAGGATGTCGCTAATATTTGACGTATCTGCATTGTAATCTGCAAAAATGGTCTCAAACAGCTTATTGATTGCAGTAGAAGCGTCCGTAGACATGTCGGGAGACAGGGAATAGAGGTTGTCCCATCCATTCTTATACACACTGCCCATGCGCTGGAACATCTCAGCACAAATAGTCTTGATTTGGTCGTCGGTTAGATTCTTATTGCCAAGGGCAGAATCCATCGAATTAGAAATCATGCTATTCATGCGGTCAAAGATGGTGCTACCGATGGTGTCGATCTGCTCTTCAGACAGTCCGGCATTTTTGCCGAGCCGCTTCCACACTGTATCAAACTTATCACGCAGACGCTTCATCTGGTTGTTCGCCAGACTCTTCGTAATAGATATCAGGTCACCCTTGGTTTTGGCATTCTTCAGGTCGTCAATAGGCAGAGAACCGACCGAGCTGCCGGATTCTTTCATGGCATCAGATAGCCATTTCTTTGGATCTTTGCCGATTTCCATCAGGTTCTCTGTAGTGTCAGCCGGAATAACGCCATCGCCCTTTTCGAGATAAGTCATTCGACCCTTTGCGGGGTTACGAACAATTATCTCTTCGCCCTCTTCGTCAACATTGTACGGAGCTGCTTGGTCGATATGCTTGTCACCCTTAGCACGGCCCCAGTTCCAAGGCCAGATTTTCCAAGAACCGATGCCCTTCTTTTTAGAGCCGCTATCGCTTGAACTCTTACCCCAGTTCCACGGCATAAGTTTGCTGATAAAGCTACCGACGCCCTTTACAGCCTTAGTGATAGTTGAGCCGATACCCTTTACCACATTCGCGATACTAGAGCCGATTCGCTTAATGCCAGTGGTGAGACTTCCGCCACCGATCGCGCCGACAGCGAGCGTACCACCAAGCAGGATCGTACCGATGACAGGAATATGACTGACCGCAGCCGCGATAGTTCCGGCAACACCCGTGCCGCCTGCAGTGCCAATAACAGTGCTGACAGTCGTACCAATTCCTTTGAAAATACCAGCAATGCCAGAGAATAGCTTGGTTCCACCCAATGTAGTACTAATGTCACCGAAAATTGAGCCAAGTCCGCCAACCGCTTTTTTGGCAATAGATGCAACTCCACCGAACCCTTTTTGGAAAATAGACTTCAATCCGCCATTGCCGGAGAAAATCCCCTGAGCAGATTTAGCTATAGAAGGTTTTGCGGCATCCAGTCCAGTAGTGATACCATCACCGACGCCAGACTTTATAACTGGAGCAATATCGGCTGTAAGTTTACTACTAGCACTGCCATCGCCGATTCCAAGGATACTCTTTCCTGCATCCGAGAGGCGACCCAAGAATCCCTTACCGGAACTCTTATTGCCGAATGAGCTGAACATGTTCTTGATCCGATTGAATAGACCGGTAATGCCACCACTCTGAGTAGTCCCAGTACTTAAACTACTTAAAACATCGTTCAGCTTAACCAGAGTATTAACCAAATTGGTCAGATTGGTGACGACATTGTTGACATTAGTTGCGCCCTGAATCGCCTTCATGTTGGCGATGACATTATCTTTATAACCATCAAGACCGGCGGTCATCTGGTCAAATGTCATGCCCTGGATCTTCGCGGCATATTCCTGTTTCTTCTGATAGTCTTCGTAGCTAGAGCCAATCAGGTTAATCAGTTCAGTGTACTTATCCTTCAGCTTGTTCAGTTTATCAATCTCGTCATTCAAAGCGTTCTCACGCTGTTTAGAATTGAGATTATCGCGGGCTTCCTTAATAGCAGACTCATCAGCCTGCCACTCATAACCATTGGAGGTGTAGACACGGACGGTTTTCTGAGTCTCGGCTTTTTCAAGCTCGGCTTGCAATTTTGCTAGTTCGATAGCTTTCTCTTGCTCGTCGTTTGCGTCCTGAAGAGCTTCGATTCGTTTATCAATCTCTTCAGTCATGGCATCGCCATAAATCTTGAGGTCGTTGGAATTTTTGTCGTTGAACTTATTGAAAACATCAAGCAGGGAAGAGAAGAGGTCTTTTAGATTGGAGAAGATTGTCTGAAGCTTATCAGCCTGATAGGTCATTCCAGCTATAGTATTCACGCCGTCTTTTTTGAGGGCATCAATCATCGCTTGAATAATCTGGGCCTGATCTTCTGTCTCTTTTTTGGATGCAAGTTCGTTTTTCTTGACTTCGAGTTGAGTAATCAGCAACTCAACCATTTTATCACGATTGAACTGCAGTTGTCCGCCTTCGAGTTGTAGACAAGCCAAATACTCAGGTTGCATAGTAAGCAACTTCTGCATGGAATCAACACTGAGGCCGCCATATGCGTTATACTCATTCGCTACATCATCGAGGTCAGTGAACGCACTCTGGATGTCGTCGATTTTGGTGTTAACCTCATCGATTGTAGAGCCCAAACCATCAAAATAGTCCTGAACAGAGATGACGTCGTTCTTGATATTCTCAGCGGATTTCTCGTAGCTTTGAGCAATAGCTTCTGCGGCTGCACCGCCTTCAGTGCGAGCTGCGGTTGCTTGAGCTTCTAGTGATTTGACCACTGCATTCTTAAGCATATCGCCACTCAGGTCGATTTTACCCGTCTCTTTATTAAAAGCTTTTCCGATCAGCTCTGAGTCATACTCGCTATACTTCATCAGGTCTTGCAAGGCAGAGGACTGGGCCTCGGTGCCTTCGTAATCAAGTGCGCCGGTGCGGCTCTTTTCGGTTTTCTCCTTGACGGTTTTACCGTTATCCTATGCATCCTTGAACCCGTCGGTGATGCCCTTGGCCTCTTCAAGTGCAGCAGAATACCCCTCGATAGCAGCGACCAGATCCCAGTAGGACATGGTCTGCTTCTGGATATTGCGGTCTGTCCACTCAAGAATCTTGTTGTACTGAGAAGCGGTGGCATTATCGCCCTTGATCTTGGCCTCTTTAAGCTCCGCTTCCATCAGATCTTGGAATTTGGAGGTTTGAATCTCAAGTTTCCCGGTTACGTCGTTTTTCTTGAGGAGGGAGGTATACTTATCTTCGAGTCCAGTCAAATCCTGAACTGTTTGCATTGAAAGATAATTTTGATCATTAAATTCTTTCATAGCAGAGGTAAGTGTAGACCATGCGTCAAGGAATGTTTGAGCGGCACCAGAGGACTTATTGGCAGAATCACTGAAGCCGTTGAGCTGATTTTTGAGCCCGCTTGCACCGTTCATGGCGTTCTGCATATTTGTGCTAATCAACGAAAGTCGCGTGTTCAACGCATTCATAACAGACGAAATTTTCGCTTCTATCTCGTCTGTATTGTCTCCATTTTCAGCGGATCGGGCAGCAGCAAGGGCACCAGCAAGTTCTCCAGTTCCAATTGTGGCATTTTTTAATGCAGGAGCAAGAGCTTCAAGTTTGTTCTTTTCGTCTTCAGTTGCTTCTGTGAATGTCTCTGCTTTTTCTGCAGCATCTCCCTTTGCAATCGCATATAGTTCTGATATCGCTTGAGAAATGGCTTCCATCTGCGCTTGAGCATATTGAGTGGCCAAAAGATCGGCATAAGCGCTCTGGTTGACCTGAAGCTTTCCGTTCACAAGTTCAAGGGTGTTGAGGTATTCATCGTCCATCTGCAACAGAGACTGCAGTGAATCGACACTCATATATCCATACTTGTTATACTCTTCGACGGCACTAGAGCAGGTCTTATAAGCGGACTGGATGTCGTCAATAACACCCATGGTCTTTTCAAGTTGTTCTGCATAACTGTCTGCCGAAGAGGCATTACTTGTCTGAATGATACCGAATGCTTCAAAAACGCCAATCAGATTTTCGAAAGAAATTTTGTTATCATCAGCAACCTGATGTAGTTTTTCGAGAGCGGCTTTTTCAGCATCAGTTTGATTGGTAGTGTCTTTATCGATATTGATGATAGACTCACCAGTCATCCCGCTAAACGCACCAAGACCGTTAAACATCTTCCAGTCACTTTGCTGGGAGTCGCCATTGTCCATGTCGTTTTTGATTTGGCGAACTTTTTCAGAGAAAATATCGAGGTTGGTGGTATCAACAGTGGTATCGCCTTGCGCATTCGCCAGAGCTTTAGTGGCTGCGGTCATGGCGTTCGTACCGGCAACATATTCGTCCTTGTACTGGGCGAAACTGTCGGTATCTGTCTTGTAATTGCCCATCTGCTCGGAAACAGCAGTAGACAATTCTTCGACCTTGGTTTTCTGGGATTTAAAAGTTTCATTCAGAGCATCGAGTTCTTTCTTTTTATTTGCATACTCTTTAGAATCTTTTCCGCTAGAGGCTTCAATTTGATCAAGTTCAACCTGAAGATCACGACGTTTTTGAGTAGTATCTTCGAGTGCTGTCGTATACTCCTGGAGAGATTCTGTTTTTGTAATATCTTTCCCTGTAGTATAGTCGCCAGTCCAATCATGCTTCTCTTCAAAATCATAAATGCTCTTTTCAGTCTTATCGTTGACAACAGCACTGGTATCCTTGTTCGCTTTATCGTTTGCATCCTTTTCCAGCTGCTTCTTGAGTTCGAGTTGAGCCTGCAACATATCATTGATGGCTTGCAGACGCTCACGCTCGGCAGGATCAACAATGTCCTCGATTTTGTCAACGTCCGCATCCTTCAAAGATTTGTTCAGCTCGTCAATCTTGGACTGGATCTCTTCAACATCCTTAGTGGCTTGTTCAGCTGCATCATGAGAATCATTCATTGTCTCGACAAGCTCTTCAGAACGGGTTTTAAGGTTCATCAGATACTCAACGGCTTTAGACGCCGCCCATGTAATCAATCCAATACCAAACGAAATCGCTGCTTGTTTTGCAAGAGAAAGCGTAATCGTAAGAGCGTCAAGTGCAAATTTTTGTGCCCATGTTGTAGCTGTTTGTACTTGTTGCCCAAGAACAGTAGAAATAATTGTAGCTGCTAATTGCGTTTCGGTTTGATTTGTGGCTTGAAGTGCTGCCGAAACATTGTCTTGAGAAAGTGCGGTTTCAAGGTTTTGTTGAGCAATGTCTTTACTTACAACCAGATAATTCCCAGCAGAATCAACGAGTTGTGCGTTCTGAATAACTTCTTTTGCTTGTGCATCAGAGAATCCATTAGCCTTAAGAGCACTTTCAACCAAGGAGCCGCTGAGACTCTCTTGTGCTGCGGTTTGTTCAAGAACAGAACGGGTAGCATTTTGAGCCGCGTCACTCAAATCGGACATCTTAAAGATGGCAGATTGCTGAGATTTATCAAGACCAGCAAGTTGAGCGGCGAGATTTTGGATGGCTGGGTCATCTGTCTTGCCTGTAGTAATATTAAGCTTTTGAGCGGTTACTTTTTGAGCTTTTCCTAGTTTGAAATCCCCAAGTAACATGAAATCTTGTACGACACTAGGCATCTTTTTAAGATAAGAAGATGCGGAAATGGCCTTTTCCAAAGTTCCATCAAGGGATTTGTTAATCTCCACCATTGACTTATTGACTGTCAACCTTTATACTTGTATCAGTGGTCAAATGATACAAAAGTGTCAGAGGTGAAAACTGTGAAATTTGGCGAAATGAAATATGATGTGCCTTTTGAAAAAATAAAAAGTGCAGTGTCTGGAGAATTTAGCTTTTTTGAAAAGTTAAGGATTCAACAAGAAGGGAAAAGGCTTTATAAATTGCATCCAAAGTACGATTATTTGAAAGAAGATCCATGGATAAAAGAAGAAGGGGATTTTTATAAATCTGTAACCTATGCCTATATGGTTGATCAGATATTAAAAAACAATCCGGAACATACAGAAGAATATAAAAATCAAGTCGAGAAATTCATAAAAGGATGGTCTAACGGGACAAAAGATATAAACATAAAGGCAGCGCAAGCATACTCTTTGTATAATAGAGACTTTATTCATTGGTACCAGAATTATCTCCGTGAGCAAGCAGATCCCGGTTGTCTCGAACGTGAACGCCAAAAAGAAGAAAAAGAGCTTCAAGAATCTATCGCTTTCCATGCTGCTATGGCCAAAATGGATGAAGAGCAACATCCCCATGTGCCATGTCCCTACTGCAAATCCACAAACACCGAAAAGATTAGCGCTGTGAGCCGTGCTGTGTCTGTGTCTCTCGTAGGTGCGGCCAGCGGGAAAATCGGCAAACAGTGGCATTGCAAGCAGTGCGGGAGCAATTTTTAAAGGAGAATTAAAATGAATGTCAATCAGGACATTATGGACCTCATTTGTAAACTTGAATATAGAATTGGCGACACATGTGCAAATAGCGACTCGTACAACGGATGGACTGATGAATGGGGCGCTGATTTTCGGTATCCTGTAACCGTTGACGGCCATGGGAAATTCAGAGGTCGAATTGACGATCTTGGACTTGAACCGGAAGCGCTTGGCGATATCTATTATAAATTTGGCGCAAACGAGATGCATATTGGATATGGGATCAAACATGTCCTCGAAGAGCTTGAAGATTTATATGGGCTTGACTTTATAAAGCTTGAAGCAGAGCGGAAAGCAAAAGTGCAGAAGTGATTGTACCGCCAGCAAACCAAGTAAACAATTCTATCGTAATAACTATAGGTACGAATGGTGAGCCATAACTAACTAAGATAGCATAAATAAAACACCCGGAACCTCGTCAGTTCTAGGTGTTTTGCATTCAGTCAAATGGATAAAATTCTTTGATTTTTGGAGAGCCGTCCTCATATGAATACTCAAAATATTCAATTTTTGAAGACGGAATACACAGAATCTGCTTACAATTATCATCCGGGGTTTTATCAATAGAGTAATAATCTTTTAAGATAACCCAATCATCGTCTGCTGTATAAACTGTTCCTGCGTATGCCATTCCGTTTGTCAAATATACAACAATATAGTTGTTGTCCTCAAAATCCAATACCTTTAGCCAAATATTTTCTGGAAGAGTTACTCCAAAAATAGAATCAATTCCAAACGGTTTTACTCGAACTACAAAATAAAGCAAGAGAGGAATAGTAACACCAATTACAATGCCGCAAAGTAAGTTGCTTGAATCTGTCCAAACAAGGGACGCGACAAGTTTAATAATATAGCTATATACAATAGACCAAAAGATAAAAACACTATGATCCTGCTTTTTAAGGAACAGAATATTATATAATCCAATTGCGATAGCGCCCGGAGCAAAATAGGATAAGAAATCCGGTAAGATTTCAATTAAATATTTGATATCCATTCGATTTTATCACCTCATTTTGGTTTAATCTTTGGGTTTACACCCGGCTTTCTTGGTTGAGGCTGCGGTTTGTACGTAAACGTACCATCATTCCGTTGCCCTTTGTTTCTTTCTGTACGAGGATTCCGAGGTGCGCTTCCATTATTTTTGTTATTTCCCGCCATGATTCAACACTCCTTTTGAAAGAGTGTATCATAGCTTGACGCCAAAATCAACCACAAATAGTAATGCCCGGCCTCCCAGCAGTAGGGAAGTCGGGCTTGTTTTATGCGCCGTAGCGCAGTAGTTATTTCAACAGTTCTGCAATATCTTCAGCGGTCATGCCATTGGCTAAAGCGTTTGCAACGAGTTCTTCCGCTTTCTTTTTATTAGCTTCGATAGCAGCCTTCTTGTCAGCTTCATCCTTCTTTTCAGCAAGATGAGCCAACTCTTTATCCAACTTTTTGATTTCAGCTTTCTTGGATTTCAGATCAGCCTTCAAAGAATCGATATTAGCTGCGATAGAAGTAACCTCTGCATTCAACGAATCTTTTGCGGACTGCTTTTCATCGATCAGTGCGGCATAATCGACAGGAGCCGCTGCAATCATGGTAACCTTGTTTTTGCTTCCCTTAGGTCTCGGCATGATAAATACCTCCGTAAAATGAGTTTATACGATTATATTTTCATTATAGCCGCCACTGCGTCAGCTGTCAATATGAATCATGTCGAATTATATTTTCTCCACTTTTGACGGCAGGGGAGAGACCACCTGTAATTTTTACCATCTTGCGATAGCTGATTTGGAGCACCCCATAGTGAATCTGCGGCGCTGTTACACACGTAGTTCCACCCCGACATTATGCTCTCTGAAGCGTCTCCTAACGGAGTTCCTACTTTATTATAATAGGCTCTGTCAGAAGCTTGCCTGCGGATTCCTTTCGGTTCCCGGACGAGAATTACCCAAACTCGCCACAGCTTACGCTGCCATGTTCGTCGGTTTTACTAAATACTCCCTCATGCTTCGCGATGATATAATAAAATACCTGCGGAGCACTTGTTCCGTGTCACCACCCGGAGTATTGCTGGGCACAATCATGAAACCCGTCATTTTGGGTTCACCCAGCTGAGTTATAAAGGTTGCGATACCGGCACCCATTGGAATAGCGCCAGTAAATTTAATCATTGCATCTGCGGCTTTTGTAAGTCCAGTTGCGAGAGATACAACAGTCTTGACCAGACCGGAGTCAAGTACATCGGTAGAAAGAGCTTGGAAACTGGCATTAAGCTGAGCAAGACGACCCTGAATAGAATCAAGGTATTTCTCGTTCTCTTCCCATGCCACGTTAGCGCTGTTAGCAGCGGATTCCATTGTGGATTCTGCTACACTAAAATTGTTTAGAATAGCACTAACTGCATTTGCGTTTCTCTTCCCGCCAATCATTTCAGTGACATTTGCCTGCGTTACATCGGACAGGCTACTCCATACTTGGGACAGCTCTTTCATGATTTGATATGTACTCTTGAAATTTTTGCTATCCAGCATGATGTCAACGCCAGTCAGAGATTTCAGTTCACTGCGAAGCTCGGATACAGAATTGGCCATACCGTCAACTTCAATGCCTGCATTCTCTGCGTCACTTTTAGCAGCACGGAGATACATTGATAAACTTTTTAAAGTTGTGCCGACCGTATCTGCATCTTGGATAACTGCGTTTGCAGCAGTACCAAGCGCAATAGTTTCTTCCAGCGTATTATTAGCGGCCGACATAGCAGCAGAACTGCGAGTTAGAATTTCACCAAGGTCTTTTGCAGTAACAGGTTGCGTGTTTGCCACAGCGTCAATTTTATTAACGACGTCTTCAGCTTGATCGGCTAACAGCCCAAAGCCTTGCAATGTCGAAATCAGATACGAAGACGAAGTGTTAACATCGTCAATCCCGTCTCCCACGTTACGGAGTAGGGTAGAGTAGGTAGCCATATTCTCGGCGTCTTCATCAGAATAGCCAAGCCGCTTCCAATCTGCGGTTGAATTGATATAATCACTTATAGATACGCCTAACTTCTGAGCTTGCTTTGCAGCACGTCCCATGTACTCTTCAAGGGATTCGCCTGCATACTCACTGACTTTACGGAGTTCAGTTACTGCCGTATCAATCTCGACCACATTCTGATAAATCTTACGCATCGCATTTTGAATCTGATGCAATGCAGCCATGGTGATCATTGTACTCAAATGCTGACCAAAAAGATTTTCAAATATATCAAGAAGGTTTTTCGATTCGAGTCCAAGTTCTTTAGCGTGCTTTTTAAGTTCTGCCATTTTTTGGCCAAGCTTATCTGCTTGCTGATAAGCGGTTGGACTATTAAGTGCGTCTCGAAGTTCATTTACTTCTTCTGCAAGTTTGCTTTGCTCAATTTTCGGAAATCTCTCAAGATAATCATGTAATTGATTTTGTAAGTTTGCAATTCTTGTTAGTGCTTGTATAGAAGCATTTTGTTGAACGGCTTCATTTGAAATTTCACTGATAGAAATTCCAGCTTTAGTTGCCGATTGTCTTAGACTGTCATAAGCCTCAGAAAGTTTTTTGATTTTACCAGCAAGATCGGGATAGTTGGCCGCCCATTTTTGAGCAATCTCATTTTCATCTGAGCCAATATTTTCACTCAACAAAGATTGCAAAGAATGTACCCGTTCAGAAAGAGCACTAATATCTTGATACTCGGGAAGCTCCGTTTTGTTACGTTTTTTTAGAGTCCACATACCAGAATCAATCTGTTTGATCATGGTATTAAAGTTAGTGATCGTTTTTTCAGTTACCTTTGAAGTGTTTTCATTCAATTCATCCTGAGCTTTTTTGAAATCGGAAATTTTTTGCTGTAGATTACCAATAGCAGATGCAATATCCGTGAAAGTATTCAGTGAACGATCTCCGCTAGCGACAAAAGTGTCAAAAGACTTCTGCAACGCATTGTATTCTGCAATAAGGCTGATATTTTTAGTATTTGCAGAAGCGGCAGACAACTGTCCAATTTGCCGCGATGCAGATGTGATTTGTCCGACACCTACGACTCCGTTAATATCAGAACCGGATTTTGAACCTTGCTGTCTGTTCTGAAGTTCGACCGCTCTAATATACTTGTCCGCATATTCGGCAACTTCTTTGAAGATATCCTTTTGTTCTTGCAAATCGCGAGTAAGATTGTCCGTCCACTGAATCAAAAGTTCTTGAGCAACACCAACCTCACCCATTTTTTGGACGTATCGGTCCATAGCTTGAGTCGAAGCATCGTAAGTAGAGGCTTTTACTAATTTTACCTTTTCAGATTTGGAATTATCCGCAGTAGAAGAAATTGGCGGAACATTATTAACAGAATCAGGATATTCAATATCTGTGATTTTTGCTTTAATATCTATCGGAGTATCAGGAATTTGAATATCTTTTTCCTTGATGTTGATTTTACCGTTGATAACTACAGGCTCTTTGGGGACATCAATATCAGAAGATTCAATAGTAACATGACCCTTTAATTTTACTGTGCCATCACTTTTTTTTTCTTTTTTGGGATTGGATGATTTTGTATCGTTGATTGTAACATCAAGTGTTTTTAGAGACGATTCGAGTTCGGCTTTGATATTTGCGATTGTATCAGACGCCGGTTTCAATTTTACTGTCGCAGTAATGCCTGAAAATAAATTGTCTACATCTTGTTGAATTGTCGCCTTGTCTGCTTTAATTTTCAACGATTCAATGGTTGCTTTGCTTAATTTGGAGTCATCTATCCCATCAAGAAGAGTTTTCAAATCTGAGGCTTGTTTCTTTAACAGCCCACTATTAATATTTGTTTTGATAACCAGTTTGTCTTCAAGCTGAAGAGCTTCTTTTTTGTAGTCGTTAATTTTACTCTGCCAGTTCGCAAGGGTACTCATAGCCCTGTCGTAAGCCATTACATAACTATCAAGATGTTCTGTGTCAAAATAGCCAGAAGCATTTGATTGATTGGTCTTTTCAAGCTTTTTGTCGTAATTGGCTTTAACAACAGGCTCTTTGATTGAAGGAAATTCAAAATTTGTTTTATTGCAAAGATCTATAAAGCTTTGAAGATCTTCTCGTGCATAACCAATACTTTCAGCCGCTTCTGTTGCACTTGCACCAAATTCTTCAAAGAAATCTGTATCGATACCAGATAAAGCTCCCGTTAAATCTTCTTTTAAATCTGTTTGGGTCGGAAGCATTGAAATATTTGTAATGAATTTTTCAATGGTATCTAAGTTGTTTTCGATGTCAGTTTGATTCCAACCAAGGGCTTTCATTACATCAGGAGATTGAATACGCTCATAAAGTGTAGATAAAACATTCTCCAAATTAGAGACATCCCTTGAAATGAACGTGATATTTTCTTTAAACTTACTTAAATCTCCGCCATTCACCCCATCATAAAGCTTTAGGATTCCTTCGCGAGCTTTATCGAATAAAGCTAATAATTTTTCGGTAGAATTGTATCCATTAAGCCCTCTTGTTTTTGATAACAGTTGATCAAATCCCTTTAGACTATCAGAAGTTTCGTCTATCGATTTTTTGGTGGACTTCATCTCTGAAGCAAAAGATTTCGAAACAGATTCCTTTGAAATTTGTTTCCCACCTAAAAGATTGGAAGAGACTTCGGCTAACCCATTTCGATTAGAAGTTAGATTTTTTAAATAATAACTTAACTGCCTATTAACCTCTTTAAGTTCCGTTTTAAGTCTTTCATTTAACTCATTACTGAAATCATTGACATCTACATTGATGTGTACTCTTGGGAGATTTTTGATTTTGCTAATTTCAGTTTGAAGATCTGTTGATAGTTTTGCTGTATCAATAACAGGAGTAACAGTAACGGGCGTATCTTTCAATGCTGTAGAAATATTTTCACGAAGTTTTTCTTCGTTTGGTTTAACTTCTATTTCTGGAATTTGCTTGGCATTTTTTACCTGCCGTTCTACAGAAGTTTTAAGTTTTGCAGCATCAATTTGTGGGTCTACCTTGACTTTAATGCTCAGCTCTGGTTCTCTCGCCATTTTATATTCCTCCTTCTGGAGCAATCAATCTCCGAATCTAAAAAAAGCAGGCTTTAATAAGTCTGCTCATCTTTTTAATTATTTGGTTGTGTCGTGATTGATCCGCTTTCTTAACATCTCTACAATATCGGCATAACGATAATTGATGTCTTTCTGCGTATTTGTCATAAAGGGACGCGGACTCATCCAGCGATACCGTTTATGTGTCCACGGATTCCGGATATTATCACTTTCTAACAATCTGGGGAGTCCATCCGGATTCTTATATTCTTTATGATCGAGGCGAGGGCCTTCGACATGAGTTTCGTTGTACACGGTCAAAGTTCGGTCATGTACAACATCTCTAATATTCGAATCGTCCAACAATCCGCCATTCGCTTCACGACGTTCGTATTCAACAGGGGAGTACGTTGCGTAAACATCTTTCTCAACATGAGATTTCATCTTGTCTTCTACGTAATCTTTTACCTCATTTTTGAGAGCTTCGTTTGCGCGTCTCATGATTTCGCGCTGAAGTTGATTGACAGTGCTAAACGACTTTTTTGCCATAATATTACTCCTTGTCTGCGGCAGTTGCCTGGAATTTTACGGCAGGCGCTCCATCAAGCATACCTTCAGGAGTTTTAACCTTCCACTTATCGTTCTTCTGCACTGGCTTCTTCAGATTTTCCTCAGCAATAGTTTCAATCATTTCCTTCATGTTAAACTGCTCACCAATGCCATTCAGAACCTCACTGAACAACTTCATCAACTCCTCAAACGGCTGATTTTTTGCAGTGGCCTCGAACAATGCCATATACTGCTGACGCTCGATCTCAATCTTCTCACGGCAAGCCTTGTTCAACGTGCCAAGAATATACTTGCGAGGCGTTTCATTCATCATCTTTGTGGTCTCATCAGAAAATGCCAGCTCGCTCAGCGCGTTCTGATCCATGCCGTCTGTGTCAGTGTCTGTAAAGTAGACAACGGCAGCGATACGGAAAGCATAATCGTACAGTGCGGGGTCATACTTGCCGTTATGCTTTGATAGGTCAACAACACCATCGACAAACTGGATGCGCTCTTCTAAGTTCAGATTATTTTTCATAATTATTAGTCCTCCTGTGTAATTTTATTTTGTTTAAGCTTCAACTGCACAGCCTTTGCGATACACATCGCATCCGCTTCGTCAGATGAAACAACCTCTCCATAATGATCGGCTACATAATCAATAGCCTGCTGTTTTAGTTCAGGTCGTTTGACTTGTCGCCCTTGCTTAAATCCAAGCATTTTTCGCTACTCAGAAGGTCGCAAGATTTCGTAGGGGACATTAAACATTTCGCATGCGCCGATAATTGCGCCTTGCAACTGCGCCAACTGAATAACTGTTTTGGCCGAACTTTGCAACGCCACGTCCTCAATAACGACAAGGTCGGGATGATTGTTTTTGATGCGACTTTGTATCATCTGGCGCATAATGGCGCGGCGCTCGCTGGGATCTTTGGTCTTGCTCAGATCGATCAACGAGTGATATACAGTTCCGTCGTCTAATGTACAAACACCGGTCTTTATCAGCGCTTGGTCAAAAGCTAAGATTTTTATAATAAACACTTCCTTTTTCTTTCTGGATGTGGTAAAATTCAAACTTGAAGAACACCTGCACACCCCTTTTGGGGCTTATTTAAACATGTGGACGTTATCATAGGGGCTTCCCGGAAATCCAGTAGCCAACACCTGCTGGTAGAAAGGAGACCCTATGGAGATTGATTTCGAAACGATTTGTTTGATCATCGGTCTTATTGCTAGTGTCATGTCAATCTTGGCATCAGCGAAGACTTTAAGCCAGCCACAGGCGTAAATGGGGCCAAACTACTCGAACGATCACTGAAGCCTCTATGCAAATTAGAGAGCTGGTCCGCTGTGTGGGTGTTCTTCTTATTTGTGAGTTTCCTCATATCAGCGCACAATCGCAATAATTATGCGCTCATAAAAGGGGTAGAGCCCCGAAAGACTCTACCTCGAATGGATACTATGTAAATTAGACCCCGCTGTTCTCAAAGATCATATCGAACATCCGGCCCTCAGAATCAGCCAGGACGTCGAAAGTCATGGTCAGGGAAACAGGATCACCAGTGTTCTGCCAAGACAGCTCAAAGCTTGCCTGAGGAACGGCCTTGTACCAAATCGGATGAGCCTCAACAATGACGTCTTCCTCAGTCTTGTAGGGCAGAGAGCCCTCGACGTGATATGCCTTGGGGAAGTGGCGGCTATCGAGGGTGACCACCTGAGGCTTGGAAGCAGCCTTATAGTAGTAGACCACATACTCAGTATCGCTCTCGACGGTGACAGTGACCTCCTTGCCAGAAACAGTAGCCTCCAGCTCAGTACCCAGATCGTCATCAGCCTTAAAGACCTGAACATAAGTACCGGCGGCTGCCTCAGACAGAGTCAGCTTGGTAGTATCGGTAGCAGTGATCTTCTCGCGCTTCAGGAAGTTAGCAGCGGTACCCAGATCGTTACCGGACAGCATCTGGAAGACCTTGACGGGATACACCTGTGCCTCAACAGTCAGAGTGCCGGTACGAGAGCCATCGAACTGCACGCGGTTGGGCGCGCCCTGACCACCAGTAGCGAACACACGGTCACCATCAAAAGAAGTAGAGGTGACGTTAGCCCAATCGACATTTAGGAACATCTTTTTGGTGGAATAGTCCAGCAGCATCAGATCGGCGACTTCGCGGTTTGCGAAATTAGCATTCTTATTTGCCATAATTGTTATCCTCCTATATTTTCGTTTTCTTTATCGATTCGTTCTACCCACTGAGACGGATCATATTTACCGCCCCAAACGGAGTAGTTCATTTCAGCAATATTAAGTTGTTTTGCTTTTAACAGTTGTGAAAATGTATCTCGAATTTGACCAATCGTGAGATTGAAAATATTCGAGTAGTTCAGACTGGGATGAAATGTGCAAAGCAAAGAAATCATATTAGGCAGCTCGAAATTCGGGTCTGCCTTTTTGTTTTGTGCAAATATTTTTTTCTTGGCTTGAAACTTTTCCCAGAATAAACGGTCTTTTTCAGACCTAAATTTTGGTGATTCTTCGGGCATATCATCAACGGAAATATCAAGTAATTGCAAAATGACCTGAACAGCAACCTTGTAATTTGACTTATCGATAAAACCGCCAACGGACATTTTGCCTTTGCTGTCTATTTCTTTGTTAATCAAAATAGCTTGATGCTCTTCGTCCCACTCAAGGTCTCCAGAAACAAAAAGAGCCAGACCCGAAATCAACTCGAATCTAGCTTCATCACTCGATGTCAGAATTCCGAACATCGTTAAATTGTTCTTTTGTTCATTGGTGAATTGATTCCACGGATTATCCATCTTGAATTCAGTAGATAAATCTGTGAAATATTTCTCTGGAGTGTACAAGAATAATGTGAGCACTCTCTGGTATTGATAATATCCCATTTTGAGAATATCGCTCAAAATAGGGGAGTGTATTCTTCCGACGCCGCGTACCATCACTCCGTAAGGACTGATATGGTCAATATAACTTAGCTTGATCATCAGCGAGCCCTCCGGAAAGTTCCCACTCGATAAACAAGCATTCGACCATAATATGGCTGTGCGGGTTTGTAAATACTACTGCCTGCCCATTCGAGCGGACCGATTCCAAACTCTGAATTTCCGTTTAATATTTTGTCAATATCACTAACAAGAATATCAACACGAGTGCCGGCTTGTCCTTTTCGATGATATGTCTGCATAAGATTTTTACTGCAATATGCAAACACGTAAATAACCATATTTGTAATGGTGTCGCCATCGGTTTCCTGCGGTACAACCTCAACACATAAAAATGTCTTCGAGTTTTCCTGCGTATCTGGTATGTACTCGAATTTGAACACACAACCACCATTTCCTGACCCATCCTTACCAAGTAGGGCAGTTTCAGGATCTTCAATATCATTGATGTCTCCTAAAAGAGCATCTAAAATATTGGAATCGTTAATCAGTTTTGATACGATTTTGTTTTTGAAAGAGCCAATTTCTTCTAGGTTCATCAAATCACCTCCAATTCAATATCGGTGGTTAATTTGTTAGATTGAACCGTTAAAGTGACAATAGCTCCAATCAATTTGGGGTCATCAACACAGATTATTTTGCATTTCGGATTCGAAACAGAATCTGTTGCATTTTTAAAATGGATTTTATCGGGGACACAATCTCCTGTTAAAGTCCACGTGGCCGACTCACAAGTTTCTCCATCGACAGTTGCAGTAAATAGCTTACCGAAACCACCAGTTTGAATTGTTGGGGCTCCTGTGAAATCAATCGATAATACAGACGTAGGCTTACTGCCTTCAACTGGCGGATATACGGTCTCAGGTGGATCTTTTATTTCATCATCTATCGGGACATAATTACAAATCATTTTCTCGGCGCTATCTGTTTCGGGGTTGTACAAGTCCTGCTCGACGTTAAAAGAGAGAAATCCGACCTGTTCATTATTGTAGTCAATACGGCTTGTCATCTGGTCAACAGAAGTAATACGATATGTTTTAGGCACATCGTTAATGATTTCTAGCATTAGCCGCTTACCAATATTAAGATTGGCAGAGTATTCATCGAAAGGCATTTGGATACGGAATTCGCGAGTAGAATAACTCATCTGCTTGTTCTCTTCCAGATTGGAATAATACGGCTTTTCAACTGTAGCCCACAAAGAATGAATCTTGTGAGAATTATCGTCTTGCCATTTGATTTCCTTTCGACAAATCTGAATACGTCCGCGCACTGTAATCTCATCTTCCGGATCTCTTTCTGTAATCAACCAGTGGCTCTTGCTCCAATAGACGATGCTTCCAATAGAAAAGTCTTCGCCCGGCAGAGTATGGATGATCTTTTGATCCATAACAGTTGAAGAGATAATATTCAGTTTGCGTGGTTCGTCATCAATCGTCACATCTTTATAGGATGGGCTGACGGGGGCGAGTTTGTTTTGGTCCTTCACGGATTTCTTGATAATCCGGTCACGCTGGGTTGGGCCATCAAAATTTAGCATTTCTCTATATTCTGATCGAGTCATCGCCTCACCGCCTTACTCAGTTAGGGAAGAAACTTTATTGACCTTAAATGAATAACCGTTCATCTCGGCCTTTAACTTCCGTTCCGATTGCTGCAACAAATCCTTCATCTGCTCAAGCAGTTTGGCGGGAGAGAATACGGTAAAATCCTTTGTGCTCATAGCATTTTTCAGAGCATCTGAGTTGTAGACATAAGGCTCAAGCCAGTGAACAATCATGCTTAGCACGAGGATACTCTGCTCCTTGCGGCTCAAAGTAATATTGAATTCTTCAAGCTCTTCATCGTAATCGGTCAGATCCTGCACACAAATATCAACGAAATCATCAATAGCTGCCTGCAATAAATCCTTCTCAGCCGCAGCAAACATCTCGTCTGTATAGCCTTCTTTGTCATAATCCCTAATTCGCCCACGACAGCGGGCATAGATACTTTCAAAAGTGGTTGCCATAGCCCGCCTCCTTTATTTAGACAGTTTCTTCCAGCTCAACATCCAGAGAATCTTCCAGCGCCTTAATAGCGCTACGGCTATCCAGTTCACCAGATTCAATCTTCTTCTTTGCTTCAGAAGCGATTGCATCCTTAGTGCCGCCGGGCAGGGTAGGGACGATTTCCTTGATGTCGTCTGCAGACATGGTAAACACATCCTCAAAGTCATCGCTGGTCAGACTGTTCTTGTAATAGCGCTCGACACCAAGCTTCTTAATGACCGCCGGGTCATCAATCAGAATCCAATTCTCTTCAAAGAACCGACGCTGGTTGCCGCGCATAGAGACAAGCTCGCGATACTCCATTTCCTGAACATCGCCAAAATCATCCCACTCAACCACATAACCCGGGTTAAGCTTGGACTTGTAAATCAGATTGCCAGCACAGCCGCTTCGGCACTCAACCATAGTATCGTTTGTAATCTCTACTGCGGGAGTGGTAGCCACAGGTGCGGATGCAGATGTAGCAGTCTTGGGCGCAGCAGTTTTTGTAGTAGCACGTCTTGCCATTATTTCCTCCTATTTAATAAAAAAAAAACGGCAGGGAATGACCCCGCCGCGTATATAGAACTTACTCAGACAGGTTGTAAACACCAAAATCACGGTCAAAGATGACAGCAATACCGGTGCGCTTCATCATCAGGAACTCCTGGCTCATATCGGCATTGCTCATCGGAGTACCCATCAGCATAGTGACGTCGCCCTCGGTAACGCGCTTGATGGGCTTGGTGTCGCCTGCAAAAACATACAGGACATTGTCGTCGAGGATGAAATCGTCGGTACCGCTCTTATGACGCTGCTTCACGGCAACCAGCTCGGTGCCATTGAAACGGCCGAAGTGACCCATTGCATACATCTCTTCCTTGGCGGAATCAGACACAACGGCAGTCTTGATCTTACGCAGAGCCTTGCGAGTGCCAACAATCACAGCGGTCTCGCCGGTAGAAGCCTCGACATGATCGATCAGCCCCAGCAGCTTGTCCTCATCGAAAGAACCGGTCTCGGTGTAAGGGGCCTTCAGCTTCTTGAACATACCGACAAAAGCGTCGTAAGTAGCGTCCAGCTCCTGCTTGGTGAAAGACTTGCCGACCAGATCGACAAATTTGTTAAAGTCAATACGACCAGCCAGAACACGATTCAGTTCCTCGTAGATCTTGATGGCGCGGAGCTGAGTATTGATAGTGATGTCCTGACCGGCCTCGATGCGCTGACGGCGGACGCCCTGAGTGCCCTCAGCAATATCAGCAACAGCGAACAGGCACTCACGCTCGATATGGAACTTATTGGTGTCACCCAGAGAGAGATTGCGATCCTCAACCATATTCATGAAGAACTCATCGCCCTTCAGACCTTCCTCGTGGATGACGTTCACCAGTTCCTCAATGATTGCGAAAACGCCGTTGCATCGACCATCACGAATTGCCTTGATATCCAGCTTGGTAGAACCGCCGTTTGCCTCAACCAGAGCCTTGCGCAGAGCCTCCTGAGTATCATTTACAGAATAATCACCGGCGACGTGACCCTTGTAGCCATCAACAGCCAGCTTGATCAGATTAGAATCAATAGCCATGGTATAAACCTCCTATAATAAAAATGGCCGCCCGTATCAAACGGACGGCTTTATGTTATTTCTTTGAACTTTGGTATCACTTCAGAGTGATCATGTAGTAAGTGTAGCGACCATCGCCAAAACCAACGGTCTCGACGAAATCGATGCAACCAAAGGTCTTGTCGTCAGCGGCCTCCTGAATCTGGATCTTGGTGTCATCGGCAGCAAAACCGACATACTTGCCCTTTGCAGGAGTGCCGTTAAATGCCTCGGCAGTAGCAGAGAAGCCGCCCTTAGAAACATTCAGGGCATAGACGCGCACGGGCTTGCCAGCCTCGTTGACCCATTCGGGCAGATAGTGTGCCACGGTCTGATCATAGAACAGCTCAACGCCAGCGGTCAGATACAGGTCAGCAACGGTGGAAGTTGCGGTAGGAGCGGTAGCCTTGTAGACCTCACGACCCAGCTTCTCGCCCAGAACAACCAGCTGAGCATTATCGATCTCAGCGGCATTGGACTCCTTGTAGAAAATTGCGCTCTCCAGCTGAGCACCATCCAGGGTGCCACCCAGCTTATCAATGCGCACAACAGCATGCTTAGTATTAGCCATAATTATGTACCTCCTAAATTTTGGTAAATTACTTATTGCCGAGATAGTGTTCAATCAGACCACCATACGCGACATCTGAACCGTTCTGGGTGCCACCCACACCAAAGCGGACAGTTCCTTTGTTGCTCTTGTTGGGAACATAAGAGAATTCAGCGCTCTGTCGGCCGACCAGTGCATAACACTTGGTTTCAAGATCAGAGTAGGAAATCTCAGTATTCTCCTTTAGTGCGGCATATTCCGCGTTTGCACCAAGCTTCTCGTCCATCATTGCGAACAGCTCATCACGCTTAGCCTTATCTGCCGCTGCGATCGCTTCGGCTTCGGCCTGCTGATAAGCTTCCAGCTTGGGTTTGATTTCACTGACTTCATTGGCCGCTTTAGTAAAGCTGTCAGACAGTTCAACAAGTTTGTCAGTCAAAGTAGAAAACATAGTGATTAGGCCAGGCATTACGTCGCCATTATCCCAGTCCTCATAAATAACCTTCTTACGTTTAATATTCTCGTACTCTAGAACAACATTATCGCCGTTCATAGAATAGGGAATACCCATCAGTTGATATGTACCAGAATCGGTTACAATAACTTCGCTGCCCTGAATATCAGTGAGCCAATACTTAGGAATCATGCATTCATGGTCCCAACGAGAAGGAACCTGAACCTTAAGCAACGCATTATAAACTTCATCACGAAGCTGATTAGCGGTCAAAGTAAATTCGCTGGATGCAGCAGACTCGCTCTCTTCGGCTGGCGCAGTATTATCAGCGGGAACCTCAGTTGTTGCATTTTCTGCACCTTCTTCAGATGCGACGTTTTCGGCAGGATCAGCCTCAGATTCGGTCTCTGTCGCAGTATTTTCTGCGGCGGGAGTCTCAATCTCAGGATTCTCCACAGCGCCTTCTGCCACGGCATTTTCAGTCATAGCAGGATTCTTTTCATTTTCATTCATTGGCGTTGTATCTCCTTTCTCCTTATCGGATGAATTATCATTTTGCGCAGCATAGTTCTGCTGAATTGCTTGATACTCATAGAGCCGGTCGCGGATCTGAGTGGTAATATCTTCAACAGAAAAATTGGCAGTAACGCAGCTTCCCGTCATAGCTGGCTGGATTTTCGGATCAGTCGTAGACAGGATGCAGCAACCGTCAAATTTAAAAGACCCCACAGGAACGTTTCCGTTCTTATCTGCGGGGCCACAAGCCATATCGGTCAGTTCAACACTGTGATTCTTCGTACCATCGCGAGTAAAAATATCAACAGGGTCACTGAATTTTGTCCAGATCAAACCATCAACACGCAAATATTCCCGTTCAATACCGGTGCCGTCATCCTTAACGATCCAGCGAGGATTACAAGATTCAGGGATAACACCATAAGCTTGACCAGCATAGACGTACTTCACGTCCTTGTCGGTGATCCGCAGTTCATGTTCATGTCCTTTAAAGTCCTTGTCTTCCTCGTCAAGTTCATCTACAACATAGCCCAGGATCGGCGTATTACGTATTGTCGGTACTGCTTTGTTGATCGCGTCTTTTGTGAAACTTGTTTTATTGAGGTTTGCTCCAGTATGCATTACATCAATGCTGACATCAATGAAGCGAAAATCAGAATTTGAGTATTCATTTTTCTTAGTGAAAGAAATAGGGTATCGCTCTTTCATTCTGTTTTCACCTCCGTTTCGTTATCAAAATAAAAACCCTGACGAATCGCAATTTGCAACTCAGCCAGAGCATTCTTAAATATATTATCGTTAATAAAGACATATTTGTTTACCGGATCTATTCGAAGAAGCAACGCTCCTCGATCAGTCAGAAACTTAGCCATCCCGGCGGCGTGAGACCCATGAATGATGATTTCAAAAATCTCCTCTTCCATATCAGCCCTCCTGTCGATCCGCGCTTACATTGCCTGCGTCAGATAAGCCTTCGCCTTTACTTGCATTTGTTGGACGACCGCCCTCATCCCCGGCAGAACCAGACTGAGTATTAGAACTCTTAAGAGGCATTTCGCCATTGCTAAGACCGAGGATTTCGTTTTCAAGATAAGTCATGTTTTCATAATCAGTACCCGCGTAACCTGCAGTTGCAAGAGCAGCAGTTCGAGTAGGCATACCGTATGTGGCGTCCTTTAAATATCGTTCATGCATTTCGGCGATATTGTAATGAGTCACAGGCAAAAAGTTGATGCGGAATTTATAAGAACTCGACACAGACTTCAGCTTTCTGTTCACCCAGCGTTCCAATTGTCGCATAACAGCAAAAACAATCATCTGATCATTTACAGTACAGAGATTTAATGTGGTGGCAGACGGGTCTTCGCCGCCACCAAACAGGATTTTGTTAACACCGGCTGTAGTAAAAAATGTAGCCTCTGCCTTTGCAACTTCATTCGTGTCACTATTGACACCGCTCTTTTCGAAGTTCCAATCGGTAAGCTTCATGGGCGTCAAGATTGCACCAATATTAGGCGGTAAAACATTCGTCATCATGTCGTAGAACTCTTTAGCATCGTTGTAATCAATAAGAAATTCGCCTTTGTCGCCAAGCGGGATTTCCATAGCGAGAGCTTTGTAGTTGTTAGTCTCACTCGCATTTTTACTGATTGCGCGATAATCTTCAATATCTGCCAAAGCACTAAACAGACTCACAAACGGGGGAATCGGAATATAATCGTGTTCATTTACCTTGATACAGATAGACTTTGTACTATCGAGCTCCTGCCATTTATACAACTGAGTATTTGTCTTATATGTGTTGTACATAGTTTGAAACTCAGGCGGGTAGTTTGGCAATTTATCTTGATTTGAATCGAAGTATGAGAAATCGAACGCGAAATTATATACGCCATCTTCAATACTACTGATTTTACAATAATCCGCATCAAGATTTTGAAAAGCCACACTGTCGTTTGTTTCCCACTCATATCCATAATAAACATCATCACGGAATGCGATGGTAAACATTTTCGTTGCTTCGTGTGGCAAATTCATAAGTTCGACTGCGGTAACGCTAGAATAATACGCTTTCTTGAACTTGTTCGCATTAACCGTCTTAGAACGATCAAGTCCATAAGGAGAAATAGTATAAGAAAACGTGGACATATTTGCAAAATATTGAATCAGTCGGCGGTAGTAATTCGAAATATTGAACAGGTACTTGCTCATCTTTCGAAGCTGCTTTTCATAGCTGGCGGGATTGCCAAGATATGTAACGAGCTGATCCTTAGTGTATTTGGTATATGTCGGATTTGTTTCTGATGTTGATTCAAGATTGCGAATACCAATCTTGGATAAATTAGCATAAACACCGGTAAGAAGGTCCTGATATGTAATATAAGAACTCTTGCCGTCCTTTGCATTTGTCACGCGGACCTTTTTCTGCATTTTATCTTCAGCCATTACAGACCTCCCTTCCTTAATATCGGTGCTCTAAAGTCAAACGTGAGAGAAGTGGGTTTCCTGTTTTTCTTTTCCATACTACGTTCGACTTGTTGAGCGATATAGTAGTTATAAGACAGGGAAGAGTAGCGGTCTTTACGACACCCGGATTTCTCCTTGACCTTAATTCCGTTGTTTATTGTTTCATACCCCAGATTAACGAGTTCATTTACGGCCAAGCCCGTATTGATATACGGCATCTGTAGCGCAGCTCGTTCGCTGGGAGACATTTTGTCATATCCCTTATAGAGCTTTCGTAGTTGATCTTCGCAACTATACTCGCTCTGAAGCAAGTGAATACGCCCCTGCTGGAAACCGCTACGGAGCCCGATGGCCACGTCACTGTTGAACTGAGAGCTGCCCATAATGGCCCAGATGACTTTTTTAGCATTTTTATCAGAACAACGATCGGCTACGTCGGGATTGTTGCAACAGCTAATAGCAGGATAGGTTTCACCGGTTTCGGGGTCGTATATATCTTTCATGAGCAAATCAATCAAGGGAATGCCCATAGAGCGAGCATCGATGCCAAGGTAGTCGCAGTCGAAATAATCAAAATAACGACGCAACTTCAAAGCTTGGTCTTGAGTAATCATACCTTCGACGTTTTCGGAGTAAACGAAATTGCTTGTATAACGTCCGGATTTATTTGGCACCATGCAATTCAGAAAAATACTTGTTGCGTCATTGTCATTCTTTTTAGAACTCATTAGTGCGATATCGGCAGTCAAAATGCGAATCTCTCCGTTTTTCTTTTTTGGAACGTCAGTCGCAGTAGGGGAGAGCACAATATTTGGCGCGTAGAATGCCTTTTCAATAACACGAGTTTTGTTGATGTCATCAAACTGGAATAGACCACCTTCAGTAGCTCCAAGCCATTCGACCATCATTTCCATTGCAAATTTCAGGTCAGAAAAACTGGACTCAGACATTTCATCTTCGACAGCCTCCTTTAACAGAAGTCCCTCTTTGATACTCATACGATAATCAAAAGCACAACAGAAATATTTTTTACTTCGATCAATCATGTTCACAAAATAGTCTCTACATTTTTCATAGCTCCAGTGATTCTGAAACCATGCAGAGCTAAGATAGAATTCTTGATTTCGTTCAGCAAGATGCTTATACTGCGGCTTATCCAAATAACCGGGATGACGAACAATATTCAGGAATTTCTTCAGAACCATATTGATAATATCTTCATCCATCATTCTATACTCGTCCACAAGTATTAAGTTCGCTCTCGCGCCACGCGCTGAGTCTGTAGCAGTTACAACTTTGACGTAACTGCCGTTTTTAAATATAATTTCTGCTTTTTGATTATTTATATCTACTTTTTTGATTTCGGATTGTAACAAAGGGCTGTTTGGCACAAGCTCTTTCATTATTTTTTCATCCAAAATATTTATAGACTGGGTTCGTACTTTACATGCGATGATGCACTTGGTACCCGGCCAGAGAATACATTTAATGACAATGAAGACAGCGGTCAGAAAAGATTTGCCTAGCAATTAGTTATTAACCAGTAGTTTTTTATCTACTGCTCTGGAGATTTCTCTCATTTTCATCAGACTGTCGATTCAGCCCCAGATTGGCGTACATTTTCGCGTCGGACACTCTTGGCGGGATTATATTTATTCACCCACTACGCTCTACGATGGCGAGAAGCCTTACGCAATCTTCTCACTTATCTCGGTATTAGCAGTTAAGCCTTCACCGATATTGCCCGATTTTTTCATTTCATGTTCTGAAATGGCGGCCTTGATTGTAAGATATTTGTTATATTTTCTTTCTAGTTTTGGTTCGGATATATCTTTATAAATTAGCTCTAAAAGACGCATTGCATTTTTACCAGTAATCATAATTCGATATTTTCGATTTGTTTCATTGTAAACACCGGATGAAACATCATAGTCATTTTTAAGAATATCTTGAAGATATCTAAATACATCTTCATGTGCCCCAGTAATATGTACAGCCAATGCGTTTCTTTTATAATCGTAATAAATACAACCATCACCATCTATATATCCTCTCAGAAAATCAAAGAATAGTTCTTTATCAACTGTAGGATAAATTGAACTTTGTGTTTTATTGGGAAGAATATTATGTTTAATTAAATCTTCTACAAGTTCTTTTGAAAAGATTCTCAAAGTGTAAGAATCGGTTATTGAGATTTTCGGATTATCTAATATTTGGGATTCTTTATGTCGGAATTCTATATGATGAATTCCACCCAAACGATTGTTGAGATCATGTAATATCGCTATATCTTCAGCTTGTAATTGAATACTACATTCGTAATTTCTACGTTGCTCGTTATAAACAACCCAACCATCTGCATAAAGAAAACCCAGCCAATATGCTTTGGCTGGGCAATCAATGTATTTAAAATAATCACTATTAAAATCTCTAATTTTAACTTTTCCTTTGAAATGATTATTTACATAACCTTTAATTTGTTTTGCTGTGTACCCTAATACAATTCCGATATCTTTATAAGAATCAGTTAAATAATGTGTAATTATATATTCTTTATCTGATTTAGTAAATAATTTCTTTCCTATAAAACACCTCCATAATAACAAAATGAAGGTGGGCGGGTGTCTATCCCGCAAAAACCTACTTGCAATTTTATAATTGACCGCGAGCGGCAATAAAACAGAAGCCTGTACATCTCACCATCAAGAATAAAAGAACCTGCTGAAATAGTTTCAAATTCAGATTCAAATATTCTTTGGCAAAACGCTGCGGATTTTTTCGGTACATTCCACAGTGCCAAGCGACTGCATTCATTATCTTTTCTGATTTTGTATTTGCTACTTCCTTGTCTGTTAATTTTTTTTCACTCAAGGCGAACCACCGCCTTCTCCGACACCAAAAATGGCCTCGCGTAAACTATTATCTGCGGAGTCGTCTTCAGTTACCTCTGGTTTATGCGCAGTGTATTTCTCCATTTCTTCGTCGTATTCGTCTTGATATGGATTTTTTAAATGGAACATTTTCAGCAAAGTGCCTAGCACCCATACTCTGAAATATTTTCCAATACCATCAACATCCTGCCATTCAGACGCAGGCTCCGGAATCGGATCTTCTTCTTCCCACTTCTGAATCAATGTGCCAAATGTATTCGTTTCAGCCAGCGCGTTATCATTGGTTTGATTCGGCTTAATCTGAGCCGATCCCATCAAATTCTGTAGATTATCATTGGCTTCCTTGATTTTCTTGGTATCGCCAGTAGCGTCGGCCTTTTCACAGTTCAGTTCTGCCTTTGCGATACGTTTGAATAGAATCTCCTGTGCAGCCGTCTTGCATTCGTGACGAGTAATCAAGTTCTGATAATGCTCATCAAGGAAAAGATAGTCACGCTCATCCAACCCCGCTCCCCAAAATTTGGTCATTTTCAGAGTAACCTTAGTACCAGTGGTCTTGCCAGCTGCGAGCGCATCCTTTTTCTCTTGGTCAATCGTATTATCATAGGTTTCACCAGCATGTTGCCGAATATTTGAGAACCCCATATACAGGTTAATCTTCGGCGTAGACGTCTTAGTAGAACGATCAGCCATGGCGAGAATATCGTCGGAATAGACCAAATCAAACATCATACATAGACGCTTAATGGCCTCATCTTCATTGCCATACTTTTTTGCATAGTAGTCAAATATTTTAGTTCGACACTCATTACACCACGGAAGATACCTGTCATTTCCAGCGAACCATTGACTCTGCGTTTTTGAGAAATTAGCTTTCCGAACATTATAAATTTCCCCGCAGCACATGCACTTTCCGCCGCTCCAAGAATCAGGGATTTTTACACGAGGAGGCTTCTTATCTGCGGTAGTTCTGGCCATAGCCAATCACCACCGTTCCATCATCCGTCATGTCATCAAAACGATATCTTATTTCATCCTAGAGTTTAAGAATCGCATTCAGCTTCTTTGTTTTGCGGAATTTTGTATATATAGAGCCCGTAGTAGGATGTTCCCCAATTTCTTCATAAAAAATTCCCATAGAACGAATAAACAATGCTGTTCGTCTGGAATAACAGTAGAAGTAATCGCCTCCCAAATCTTTTATAAATTTTTCTTCCATCTCTTTAGTTTAGAACCCCCTTTTTAATTTAATTTCGTGGGCGCAGGTTGCGGGGACGATCCGCACTATACTGGATTATGAGCCCAGCCAGCACACCGGCGCTGTCACCTGCGACATATAAAAACGCCCCAGACCAAAGTCCAGGACGTCAAAAATCTATCAAATTATAATTTTACTTGGTTTCTCTAGCTTGCAATCATACAGACAAGTCAAACCATCATCGGCAATAACAGCTACGGCCTGCTGCGGGATATCATTCTTACGAATACCAACAGCGAACCTATCAGTACCACATCCACAGCCGCTCTCGATAACCTTCGCGCCATGCACTGTAGTCATTCCGTTCGTGTGGCGATGTCCGAGGAAGACTAGATCAATGGGCTGTTTCACCATCATGGTCAAGTGTTCAACGACGTTGGCAGGGGAATCCTTATCCCCATGTGCATACATCACCAGACTATTACGAGCCTTGAATCCTCCAAATGTCGGATCGAGCTTATCTGTTTTGATTTCAATATCAGCCAGATTCTGCAGCCGAGCCTTCATATAAAACGGAATCAGTGCTTCAAGTTCATCGCCTGCCACCTGATCCTCTTTGCTGGGGAATACTCGTGAGTGGTTACCACTGACCGAATACACATCAATATGCTGACATACCTCATACAGCTCAGCGACAAAGTTACTCACTAGCTCTGCGGCCGTCATGACCTGTTCGATGCTATTCTCGTTATTCTGCACTCTGGTGTTTACATGGATGTGGCCATTGATGAGGTCACCAAGTAGTAACACATGAATCTTCTCAGCAGCGTGGCGTTCTACAATGTTAAACACCTGGGCAACGTAGCTCTCCAATCGTGCTTTCAAAATCTCACGGTTAAATTTATTCCAAGCAGAATCGATTCCGGCACCCGTATGTAAGTCGGACAAACATACAATCACATCATGCCCGCTGCCTTCATACTGTACAACATTCAGAAAATCCTTCTTGTCGTATGGAACAACCTTGGCGGCGATTAGTTCTTTAATGGCTTCAACACGGGCAACATCTCGGTAAACTCTATTCGCCGCAGTGCGTTCGTCCTGCAGTTTGATCTTCTCTATTTTCAGTCGTTGCAACTCGTTTTGAATTGTCTCTTCGTTAGTATGTCCAACAGCATAGTCATAACCGGCCTTCCATGCCTTGTAAGTCTTGCGGTACCGGCATTCTCCATAGTCAGAACCGGTTGCTTCATTCAAAAACATGGCGGCTTGATCCTACGTTAACTTCCGTTCACCGCAAGCATCGCCAATACGCATCATATAGTCGTCAAAAGTCTCTTCGTCCTTCTTTTTAAATTCGTCCATTTAGCACCTCAGATCTCAAAGTTGTAGATAGTGCGTTGAGTGCGATTGAGTTCGTGTAGAGCCGCCTCAGCCTCAACATTCCCAGGAAGCTGGGTCAGAACAGACTTAATCTCCTCAACATACCACTTATGTGTGGTACGAGTAATATGGACATTGGGAATAACCTTCCGCAGATAAGCAGCCTCGTTCTTAGTAATTTCAACCATAAATATTAGTTCTCCTTTTTAATTTAAAATCAAAGAGTGAAATATACAACACCCTTTCATATATTAAGAAAGTAAAGTTCATTTCGTGCATTTCGTTGTTTTTCGTCTGTATTTCGCCAGACGTGTTCGTTCTTTCTTAGCGGCGCATCCTTTACAGTATCTACTGGCGTTTGGCTTCTCTGAATGATACTGTTCGCCACATACTGTGCAATAACACTCTTTCGGGTCAAACAGCTCACGCACTACGGCGCTTAGATTCAGCCGATTGTTTTCAAGTGTCACATTGAACGTGTACGCAATCGTGTCATTCTTATCAAGAGCGAATTTTGGGTACTGATATAAGCATCCAATATCATCAGTACCTGTTCTGTTCAACAGGTGATAATCATCTGAGATCTCTTTCATGCCCCGCACAGTATTATAGCCATCATCCTAATTCCTTCCAGCACAGTACATGATTTCTGTCTGTTCTTCAAAGCAACCTCCGAAACGCTTCATCTTGAACTCGGTATCCAATGCAAAGGTATTACTTCCGTACAGTCGGCAGAAGAATATCACCCCAAACAAAACGCGAAGCTGTGCATAGTTGATATGATACTTCCGACGCGCCTCTGTAATATACTCCAGATCTTTCTGATAAAGCACAACTTGATGTACGTCAAGTATTGGTGCATTATTTTTGCGGCCTCTGCTGAACGTCTGAATCAAGTGGCTGCGATCATAGCTGACAGACTCAGGATTTTTCATCCGCTCATAATAAATCGTGGCACATTCAATGGGAGAGAGGGAGGTTCGCCTCAGCAGGTTTCGCAGCATCAGATTTGACTCGTGATAATCTTGCCAATGATCAAGCAGCATGTTTTCGTTACAATAAAATGTCGTATAAGCCATTTAATCTCCTATTATAGATTATCCGTAAATATAATTTTTGATACCAATATAGATGAAGATGAAGATACTTTTCCATAAACGAAAATGGTATAGTCCTCCAATATGCAATTAACGCGGTCATATTCATTTTTACACATCCTCCCAGCCCACAGATTTATGAGCGAATTTTTGAATACGCCGAGCTTCGTCCCAGCTAAACATTATCTCGCCGCAATTCGCACATTTCATAGCGGTAACATTTATGGCTTCGACTTCCTGTCCACGACAGTGGAATGTATATGTTAGTCCATTTGTCAGTGTCATGATTCCGCCACACTTGGGGCATTCCATCTGTTGCGAGGGTTCTTCCTGTTGCGTTTTCTTCTTTTTGAATAGATTAAACATGATAAACTCCTTTGTTATTTTACTCTTGCTTCGTAAATTCTCGGTTCAGCTAAACTATATCGTTGACCAAGATATTCATACTCGCCGTTCGGATCGTGAACTGGCAATTGCACGGGAACAGGTTTGATATTTTCAACTACGCCAGCACCAGCCATATGCCATAAGAACTTCTTGAATTTATTGGGATACTTCTCATAGCAAAGCACCACAAGAATATTGGCCAGCTCTCTCACATCTGGACACACCAGCTTGCACTTGTTACGGTAGACATTGTAAATCGCCTGCCAGTTCGTTTCATATGTCTTGGCCTCTTCTTTTGTAATTTTATCTTTGAGGTCATTCTTGTAGAGCTGCCAATTGTGGCATTTCTTTTCGAATTCGAGTTGTTGTTTACGGTATTTGTTAAAATCTAAGAAGATATCCTCAATCTCATCAAAAACAGCTTGGTCATAACCTACGGCGTCATCGTACATAATATGCCAATCAAAGTTGCCAGCCGGTTCTTTACGCCAACGGACACCGCGCTCCCAGCGCTCAAGACTCATGCAGAGCAGATTCATGTTGCTGTGTGCCTTACTTAAATTATGTAAACGTGCGTAATAAGGACCAGCATATTTCATAAAATAGGGGGTACTCTTAGGACCAGTACCATATTTCTGTATGTGTCTGGGAATCTTATAACCGCAGCCTGTCTTAGCTCGATCAATCTCTTTGCCATTTGCAACAGATAAAAGAGAAACATACTTCAGATACTCTTGTTTCGTCTTTTCAGTTTTGGGAACTTTGTTTTGATACACTGTACTTAAGTTTGAAATTTCACCAATCTGACTTTTAAGACCACGAAGAGTACAAGCAAACTTGTTATCAAGCGTGTCTGTTTCCGCAAGAGAGGTCTTCTTATCTTCAAGGTCTAATGTGATTGAAATATCAGTATGTACTCCAGGAATCATAGAAGGTTCATCGATAACCAAAACCAAATCGCCATCAAACAACTCGTTAAGAGTTAGACTATATCATCTACTGCTTTAACAGTAGCAGTGCGCTTCCATTAAGCCTGCGTATCAATAGCAGGTGTACGCCGCTACACTCATCACGGCTAGTCGTTAGAGTTCATAAGGTGCTTTATGTTTATTGAATCCAAGTTTTGTTGTAAACAATATTTCCAACGGTTGACCACGGTTTCCCATATCTCTTTGCAATTTGAGCGATTGGTTCGCCATTTGCATACGCTTCTCGCATTTCCAAAACTTCATTCCAAGTAGTCTTAGCGCGACCATTCTTTTCACCATCGTGGCGATTGTCATAATGTCCTGCTTGAACCGAATAAGATATATTGTCCTGATGAGAAACCTACTCCAAATTATCAGCAGAAGGATTTGTTCTATCATAATCGATGTGATTTACTTCAGGGAGATTATTTGGGTTTGGAATAAAATGTTCCGCAACTAGTCGATGCACTCTTACACGCCTACGATGTTTCATGTCGCCAAGAGTGACGGTTAGGTAGCCATTTTCATCAATTCTAGGTGTTAACTTTTTGCGTCTTCCGTATATTGTTCCATCATTATAAATTTTATAATAACAACCATAATAATTTGCGCCTACGTATTTCAGTTCCATCAAATACCTCCTGATATTGAAATACGCACCTTATAAACCACTGGATTATCATTGAAGTGGCGAACCTCAATGCCTTCCCAGTTAGCAGTACAATTAGCGGTCATTTCCTACCGTTACAATAATGTTTGTACCACACCCCTGATAGGGTTCACACTGTTTCATTGCGCTATGTCGCCATAGCCTCGGACCTCATTGATCCGAACCGTTAAGTCTTGGAGCATTGATATCATAGATCGAAGTAAAACAACAATTTACAAGACCATGAAAATATTTTTGAGTTAATTCATTATCTACTGCATCAACAAGTAGATGTTCTGACCTCGATATATGAGGATTGCGTTCGCAGATGCGCTTACCTAAGGCAACGCCACGACGATCAAAAGTATAGATTTCTCCAGCTTTCAATGCGCCAACAACTGGAAGATCGCCCGCCCATTCCATTAAAGCAACGAGATCTGGAACCCAGAATTTGAAAGTGGCGTTCATCCAGAGCTTGCCGCACTTGAACCCATCACGAGTTTTATCTAGTAGGGAATGGACGTATTCTTTTACACACGGCTCACGCATCATTTCTTGGTTGCGAGCTAACGCAGCAATATAATGGTTTAGCGGATTGACATCATCAGCCATCAACCCAAGGAAACAATCAGTGTAAAAAATATCATTACTTGTGACCTTCTCATAAAAATCAACCGACATGTCTGCAAAATGCTTAAAATCATTAAATTCCATGTCTAAATTCTGCAAAATTTGGTAATTGCATTTCGTGGTCAAATTTTCTCGCTCGGCGCTATAATTCTATTTTGCGATTGCGAAACAGCTATTGGTTTTATGAAACTGCTCCCAATATCGTTCCCAGTCTTTATATGTGCCATCTTTTTTGAAATATTTATATCCTTTATAGAGACTGACAGTAAGAATCATAAGAGGCTCACTACCGGGTGTTACATCGTATTCTTGACCCCAAATATCTTTAATTTTTGTCACACCACGTTCGGCATAAAATGTCTCATAGTCGATTTCATGCATACAGCCTTTGATATACGGAGCACGAATAATGCAACTGTTGATATGTTCATCTGTATTGATTTGACGTTCAATCTGACGCATGATTTCTGGATGACAAATACCGGCACCATCGAAGCAGTTAATAGTGATGTCTGTCTTTTTTACTGCGACATCTTTCTGCGTCCAGTTGCGTTTATTGCCGGCTTTATCAACAAACTCTGTTGTTTTGTCATATAGATATTCAACCATTTGATCTTTGATTGTATTTTCATAGTCGTCAACGATACAAATTTTAGGAGTCCATCCTGGCAAACAGAAAGCGGAAGATAGATTCAGACCGCGATAAGCATAGTATTTGCTAAGTACCGTTGGAGTTTCAGAAAAGTCCAGCCCCATGCTGATTCGCTTATCAAGTTCTGGAGCAATATGCTTTTCAACAAAACTCAACATACTTTGGCGAACCATACTAGCACTACGTTCGCTGAACAAATATGTTTTTCCGTTCATTTTGAATCCACGCTTTACAAGCCGCTCAAGCGGTTTTGCTTTATTATAACCACCAGTTGCATCAACAAAGATAACGAACTTCTGAAACTTACTGCTATCAGCGGAAATCATGCGAATCTGTCGGAACATCATATTGTCGCCCTGTAGAACAGTAAATTGAATTAATTCTTCTTCGCTTAGCTTAAAGTTATAATCGTGAGAAACGATATAATTCAAGTTAAATTTTAGTACGCTATACAATGGGGGACTAAACAAATTATTTCACTCCTCATTTCATCAGATTGTTAAAATGGTCTCCAAAGTGCGAATCGTCATCGCCGCCGTTCATATCGTCGCCATCGCCATACATAATCTCATCATAAGCTTCTAGGCATTTACTAATAAACACAACCAAAATTGGAGTAACCACCAGTGCCGTAAACAATACTCTTCCTAGGATCTGATATGTCAACACAAATACGACAAGCATTTCGGCTATCGTAAACATCCAATCAACGAAACTTACGCTACTTAAAGCTCCAGCAACGAGCACCATTAACGGTACGGATTGAATACGAATCTCGGCAATGTCATCTTGCTCCACTTCATCTCTCTTTGGTTCCTTATCCATAACACTTCGTCCTCCTTAGTCTTCATCGCCCCAGCGATCATACTTATGTGATCTCCGTCGTTCTGACTGCTTCTGCCGTTCATCACTTTCCTGCGCCTTCTCGACTTCATATAAGAACTGATTCTCAATCATACGCTGTTTGCGGGCCTCGCGCATATATGTACTCTTCGAAATTTTGTCACGCTTGCGGTCACTCATCGTCGTAATCCTCCTCGTTGTTTTCATATTCTTCCAGCCCATATAGCTTGTGATACAAATATCGCGTCAGGGAAGGGGCCATCGGGGTGCCATCCTCCATCCAAAGCGTATCATAAAGCGAAGCACCACCAATCAGCTCCTGCCACTCGGCATAAACTTGAATTGCATCGATAATGTCTTCGTATGTGACGGCATAATCGCGCACTGCGTCAACTACAGCGAATCCAATATTATAAATATCTTGTTTTGAAAAATTTTCTTCTTTCATATAAAACCTCCTTATAACAGAGACTCACAATAACATGGTCCTGTTATCATTTTCATTTTATGCTCAAGATCTGTGACTCTAGCTTGTAGCTGGTCGATTACAGACTGGTACGAAACGGCTGCTATTCTTACATTTTCCATATTGTTTATTGCAATTTTAGATGTGTCATTAGCTTCATTGGCTCGCATATAAGCATGAGTTGCGGCGTTATATACGGCATCTAAACGATTATCTATTTCTGAAACTCTTATAGTTAGCTCTTGTTCATCCAATATTTTCACCTTCTTTATAATAGACTTTCACAATAACATTCACTATTTGTATTGATATCTCCATTTATCAGTTTAAGATATCGTCTGTACATCTGTTCAGCATAAGGACCAACAATTTCGAATTCAAATCCGTTATTTAATAAGAAAATTCTTACTTTCCTTTTGACTACAAACGTTTCATCTGGTTCTCCATAGCGGCAAACCGTCATATCTTCTTCGTCTATTTGAAATCTGAAATTATCAAATTCTATTTTACAATCATTTTCAATTTCGATATGTAATTGTAGGGCTGCTTGTTGTTGTACTTCTTCACTGATGTATTTTTTCATAATAGACTCTCACAGTAACACTCATTGTGAATAGATACACTGTATTCTTCTTTTGGAAAAATTTTTGATACATAGTCTTCAATGAAACTTCTTAATTCTTCATCAATGCCTAACCAATTATAATCAGGCCACATATCGACTCTATTGCTGCGATACGATTTATAATCCGCAGACTCTATGCTTGATCCATTTTCAAATTCGATTTTTACAGGCTGCTTCTAATCTGATGGAACTATATATACTTTATCATTTGGTATCAATAATTGATTTCCCATTTTGCACCTCATAAAAGCGATTCACACACACATTCATTTTACCTTCAACAACATCAGGAATTGTAGCCGTCAACATCGGATCGTGTCCCATTCCATAATATTTTACTTCTGCTTGAACTTTTCGCTGAATGCCATTTGCATCAATGTAAGACACAATTTCGTTTGTGGTCTGCAGTGGTTTATCGCTTGGCAGAGTCTATGTGAACCCATCTTTCGTACAGTCAAAAGTAAACTCGCCACTGTTGCAGTTATCGTCTGGCTCCATACAGATCCATCGCAGCGTGCGATCATCATGTAGCGTATCAAATTTATTCATTGTTGGCACTTTTGTTATATCAAGCTATCACACACGCATTCATCCTGTGGCGCTTTTTGAGACGTAGTTGGTGGTGTAAGCACAACTTCGCTCGGGTCATAAGTGACCATAGAACAAGCAGCAATTTGGATATCTGGGAAACACATAAACTGAAAACAACGATCAATGTCGTCAACAACAAGCGGCTTGTTTTCTAGATGCAATCCACGATAATGATCGAGAAATTCACTTGCCACTAATATATAGATCTTATATTCTCCACGTTCTCTACTTTGTAAATCCACTACAAAACATTGATGGTTAATACTATATCCATAATATTGAACATCCAAGGCGCTAGCGATTTCTTTTATGTAATCTTGCGCATACCGAACGGCAGTGTTGCGTGTCGGCACTAAGATGTTACAGTTGTTCTTGACAGCGTATTTGCAAACTCGATAAGTGCGCCCTCCACCACGCGGCGTTAATATTCGTTCCAAGTTTCACCACCTCCTTATAACAGTGATTGACATATGCATTCATTTTCGGATTCGGGATAGTAGGGAATTGGACAATCGTATTGAGCTGCACGTCGATCTTCAGAGCAATTTCCTGGATGAAGTATCTGTCGTGGATGAAAACGTAGGTCATGGCCAAGCTCCCAGCGGAATCCTTGATAGTCGAACCAGATAGTATCTTGACTTTTGCTCAGAGCATGAGCATCATATAGATTGTTTATCACAGCATCAAATGTCATATGTTGAGATCTCCATGTTACACGGCCTCCGGTATCATCAGGTTTGCGCCGCGCTCTTTTACGAACTTATCAATAAAATATTGTTGCCCTTTCGGTGTGACCCGTGTTGTGTAGGAGATTTTTGCGTTACCATACGCCGTGGTGAAGAGGGAAGTATCAACCTCAAACAACCCTATATCCATAGCCCGCTGCGTCGGCGTGTTATAACGGTCGCCCTTCTGTGAAATAAGATAGCCGTTCTCGCGCAGATATCTAAACAGCCGGTTCTGACCAATATCACAATCGTTCTGCTTTAGCACGGTGGCGAGGTTACCAATGAGAATGGTCGCTTTAGACGCTGTAATCGCGTCTGCGAATTCTGCCTTTGGAGTGAGTTCGGCGTTCTTGGCGGCAAGCTCTGCAGTTTTCTTTTGCTCCGCAGAATATGCTGTCAGAAGCTGAATGACGGAATCAGGGTTGCACAAAGCTTCAATCATCAGTCCATTGTTTACTTTCTTTTCAAGGTCAATCAACTTTTGGCGAATCTCCATGCCTTCCGGTGTCCTCTGAATCATTGCAATGTGCTTGGCCATGTCTAGAGTGATAATATGGTTGGTTCTAGGCTTCCCAGCAAGCCCATCAGACCTATTGCTCAAAAATGAGCCATAGTCTTTTCCGTTAACAAAACCATACTCGCACATACGAGGAAACCAGTCTTTGTATGCGGTTTTGATTTTGAGCCGCTCGTGCAGCTCTCGCCCCAACACAACCTTTTCACCAGTGTCGGTGTCGTAAACGGGGATTATATCAGAATTAAAAATCTTCAGCTCGTTAGTCATGTTTGTTCTCCTACTGCTTGCGCAGTCTATGTAATCAGTCCAACAGATCTGCCAGTTTAGCGGTCTCACTTCGTTCGCTGATTGGCATATACACAACACCAAACCGTTGCTGACCTGTGAGACATTCGATCGCCTTTTGAAGACCATTGTTTGACTCAAATACAACATCATCAATCTGTCGCAGATCGCCATTGAGCCACAGGGCACTATCTCCGCCAACACGTCCAATTAGCAACTGAACATGCTCCTTAGTAAGATTTTCTGCTTCACTGCAATAGATTATAGACCGTTTATAGCTTCGACCTCGAATTGGTCCAAGATGTTCCAGTTTAACCCAACCATCAATAATGGCACGCTCAAGAGCTACATCGCCGCCAAGAGTATCGGATAGTGGTCCTGCATATGGCATCAATTTTTCATTCGCAGTACCTGGCAAAAAACCAATCGACCTAGAATTCTTAACCTCGACGGTGTTGCGGACCCAAACAATTCTGTCGTATTTGCCTTTTTCAATCAAGTCGATAGCGTGATTAACCATCAGGAAATCCTTGCCGCTGCCATACACACCAAGAAGCAGTTTGATTGTGATATCGTCGTTCTGAAGTAGGTCAAAGGCGAGCTTTTGCTGATCATTAAGAGGTTTGATTTTTCCTGAGTATGCGGTGTTCAGGTTTTTATATCGCAGTGGATTCCAGCGTACCCCATCCCAACGGATCGCCGCTGTATTTCCATCAGCATCTGCATTCGGAATAAGGATGTATCCATTTGTGGGTGTATCAAACAGGTTTCTCTGCTCGGCGTCTTTAGAGTACGCCATCGCCATAACCTCTTCGCCACCATCTTCTAGAGCGACCTCAGTCCATCCAGTGTAGTCATTCTTTGTGGTTGCTGCGTTAGGGAAGGTGAACTCAACTGGAAGCTGGAGAATGCCACTGGCGATATTGGCACAGCTCAAATCGCTGGTAACGAATTTGAAAGAATCAATCAAAGAAGAAATATAGGCGGCCTGGTTACTGCTTGCTTCGTCTAGCACAGTAGGTAAGTCATCCAGGTTTCGCTTCTGCTGATCCAACCACCACCGTGCGGTCGCCATGATCGTCGCGTCATTGTTATCGCTGATTGGCTTACCATCAAGAATATAGAATAGGGAAGTCATAGGGACCGCTACTACGGTATAGCTGCCATCGTCGCGATGTTCGGCAAGCAAACGAGTGACTGTGCGGGCCTTGTAACGGGTGTCTTCGGTCTTTTTACCGCTGGTTTTGATCTCTTCCAGCTCGTGTAGGGTCATATCTGCAATCAGAAAAGGCAGCGCAGCTGGTTCGAAGGCTGCGGCTCCTAGATCTAATAAGGCAGATGTGTCGTAAAAGTTCATTTGACAAACCTCCATTTTTTGGCATGACTATTGAAAAGTGACTTTCTTGATTGAATGAATGGGCTCGCAGCTGTGGAGAACGCTGCGGGCTTTTCTCTTTATACCTTATTATACACCCGGACACGCATAATATCAATAGTTTTGCATAGTATACCGGAATAAAATATTTAGTTGTTAATATTTAGATAATGAATCGAAATTGTACAAAAACAATACAAAATTAAGCAAAATGTGCTCAAATTTGGCAAAATAAAGCCATTTCTACTGCGTTTTGGGATGTTTCTACTGCATTCCGAGCCCTGTTGAGTGGTAAAAACAGGTGAATTTGGCAGTAAAATACTATACAAAATGTAACGATAATACGATATTTACCGGTTCAAGTTCCGGAACGATTTTGAGGTGTTTTAGGCGCTGTTGGGTACTGTCTGGTATATGTAAATGTTGCAAACGGGCAGTGCCTAATTTGATGGAATTTTGATGCCAGCGAGGTGCGATCCAAGGGGGGTTAGAGAGGGTGGGGAGATGGAATAACTGGTACGCAGGAGACAAACTGACCCCGCTTTGGAATTTTTAACCAGCCCCCCATTATTGCCTGAAAAGTCTAGGATTCATGCGGGTTTTCGGCGAATCGCACCTTCTGTTATTAGGTGTTATTCGGTGGCAGTCAATCGGGAATTTATACCTATTTATATATAGGCGAGGAGCGGCTTTGGATTTTATAGGGCGTTTGTAGGGCGTTTGTACACTTGTTGCAAAAATTTCTGAGTATGGCATACTGTAGTCACTCCAAGGGAACACGGAAAGCCCACCGGAACGGTGGTGGGCGGGGGCTGAGCGGGATGCCCCCATACTGAGGATAGCACTTTGAAAATTTAAGTAAAGTAGAACGGCCACGACGGCCACGGTTTTTGCCGAACATTGCACTTGTTGTACTTGTTTTCGCCGCGTGGAGATTTGCATATACTTGCCGACTATAGCCGACCGGATAAATAAGCTATAGGTGCGCCTCAGTAAAGCGCACGGTGACAGTGTTCACAAGTAGCCATTGCACAAAAGTCCTAGCTATATCTTTAGCGGTGGACGTGCAATCGCAAGTGTCGAGACGCGCGGTGCAAGCTGTCACTCTTACCCCAAATAAGGCTTAAAACTACCTCTTTGGGGTACAAAAGCAAAGTTTTTCAGTGCTCACAAGTGTAAAAAGCTTGTGGGTGCTTGAGACGGTGCAAGCGCAAGTTTGTACCGCGTCAAGTGTGGCAACACGGCCACGCTGAGCAACACATAAGCAAGAGAGGTAAAAATTATGACTAATCCTAAGAACGTCAAGACTACTGAGCTGGCCGCACTGGTTCTCGCAATCGCCGACCCTGAACAGGAAGTGTCCGCAATCACCAAGAAGTCTCTTGAGGACTTCAATGTTTCCGCCGTCACGGTCGAGGGTATTAAGAAAATCTCGGACGCCGTATATTCCGACATTGCCGCTATGGCGATGCTTCGCGAGAGCAAGGGTACGGCAGAAGAGGACATTCCCGCCCTGAAGGCCGCCGAAGATAAGGCACGTAAGTCCATGGCCGCATGGTTCTATGGCCTCGGTTCTCGTGACCCCAATAAACCCGATGGCAAGCGCCGCCCCCTGTATAGCGTGACCGTCCCTGACCTTGTACTTATGGGCGAAGTGTCCGCAGATGCAAGAGCAGACGCCAACAACGATGCAAGCAAGATTTCGGACTGCTTCTTGAAGTATCTCATCTTTGAGACTGCCCGCATTCTGAATGGACAGCCCCTTGCCCGTATCAGCGCCGCCGACTTCAAAAAGGCACGCAAGGCCGCAAACGACGCTAAGGCAAAAAAGGCCGCTGACACTAAGGCCGCCAACGAGAAAAAGGCCGCAGATAAAGCCGCTGAGGAAAAGAAAGCAGCTGACGAAGCAAAGGCAAAAGACGACAAGATTGCTCAGCTGGAAAAGAAAGTGGCCGACTACGAGGCTCGCAGCATCGACATTGTGGCGGTTGTTACCCTCGTCAACAAGAGCCACGCAACGCAGGAAGAGAAGCAGGCTATTCTGGACGCTCTGTATGGTCGTACCAAGAAGGCCGAAGAGGCTAAGACCGAAGATAAGCAGTAACTACCCATAACCGGATACCCTTTCGAGGTCGCACCGTTCAAAGCGGCCTCTTTCCAACGCAGTATGCGTAGCGCCTTAGAGTGTGGCGCATTTTGCACACTCAGAAAAGAGGTTATCATTATGTCATGCCCTTACATCATTCGTGAGAATATCGGCTTTGGCCGTGTTCGTGAGCATGGTTATTACCAGTTTGACGAGATGGTCTATGACCTGACCCACGGCTTTGTAAACACAGACGTCGAGGTCATCGCTCGTACCCTGTACAACGTCACTATGGAGAGCGGCGAAGAACTCTCCCAGCTGGACGACGACACAGTGTTCAAGATGTTGAGTGCCGGACTACCTGTCAAGTACGTCAAGAATGCAAGAGATGGGTATATCACATACTCTCGTCCTAAAAGCAAACCCGTTGCCAAGGTCAAAAAAGTCGGCGGTATCACTCGCACTAATGCAATCGCTCGACCCGTCAAACAATATGACCATCCCATCTTTGCTTCCATTTCTGACGGAACTAACTGGTACACAGTTGCAATCGTGGACATGTACAATAATGTCGCTCTGTACCGCTTTAATGACTTCGATGAAGCTGAGAAGCGTTTCAGAAGCGCTCTGGGTAAAGCATGGTTCAGCGCAACCATGTGGGCAAATAATACGGCCATCTTCAAGTGTATTGAAGGCGAGCCTATTTGGCGCTGATGTTTTTGTCCCGGGCATGACGTTAAACTGCTCACCCCTACAATCGGAACGCCTTGACGTGGCCTAGGGGCTTTGAACTGAGAGTCCGAAAGAAAGAGAGGTAAACACGCAATGAAAACAAAACCGACATTTAAGACCGGCAATGCGTGGGTGATTCAAGCAAAAGAGTCAATCACGTTTTGTGGTAACACTGTCAATCCTGGCGAACTTTATGGTTCGTTTGACGGTGTTCATTTCATCACGGAAGCACGTGCAACTGCTTCTGGGATGTATCCTTCCATGGCGATTCTAAATAATGGTTCTAAGTGGGTACGATTTTGCCCTACTAAAATCAGCGAATTTCTTCTCGATGCAATCCATCAGCACCGCATTCAGGTTTGGAAGATTAAATCCAAAGCTGAAAAGCAAGCTGAACTTGCAAAACGCCAAGAGAAAGTGATGTACAATCACGCCTTTAATGATAACTGTAAATCTTGTATTCGTCGGTTCAAAGGCAAAGGCATTGGTCGTAGTGCTGGCAATTCTCCAATTATTCTTTCGCGTGAATACCAAATCACAAGTCAAGAAATTTACGGCGGTCAGATTGATATGAATGGGAAAATCAAATTCATGAACAACAAAATGGCCCAATATATGGACGGCAATACGACTGACGGCTACCGTCCTCTCAATCCTCAGTTTCCTGTAAAATCTGGTAAACGATAATTGATTTTCGTCTTGAATTTATCTCCACTATCCATTACAATGTGGTTAGTCCTACTCCATTCCAGCATAGGAGGTAAATTCAATGGCTGAAAATAAATTCGTAGTAAAAACCATCAGCTGTCTCCGAGATGAACTAAAAGTCTTGACAGAGAATGAGTTCCCTACGAGAAAAGAAGCAGAAGAGTTTCGTGATTTGACCATGTACGCTATGAAGCTAAACTATGGCGAAAACCAGACCGTTGTTCGAGTCGAAATCGAAGAGCTTTGATGCTTCACGTCCCGGGGCATGACATAAAACCGCCCTAATTTAATAACCAACCCCAACGTCGCTTCAAGCAAACGCAAGAAGCGACGTTTTCTTTTTACCTCTTTTCTTTATGCCGTGCGATTAGCGGTCACGGGGAAGATAGTAACCGCCCCAACGCGAAAGCGTCAAAAAATGCAATTAAACACAGTAAGAAAGGAGTCCACCAAGCATGTCTATCATTGCAATCGAATCCGCTTATGACCTCGCAATCATGTTCGGAGACAAAGAACTTGCTGCCGTATATCGTGAAGCACTTGTCGAGGCCGGCGTTCACTACGAAAGCAAGGTAACGTGCTGGGCTGACTGAAAGGAGACTTCAATATGAAATGGATTCTGACCGCCGGGGGTGGATACACTAGTTATCAGGCACAATGTCTGAGCCCGCTCATCTGGTTGCTCGTACTCGGTGCAATCGGGTACAGCCTGATGGAGTACCTCGAATCGAACCCCAAGACCGCGGCCAAGGTAAACCGCTGGATTGAAAGGAGACTGCATGTTCATTACGATGATGATTGAAGCATTTGGTGACGATGAAATCGGTGACATCGATTTTGATGCTCAGGACATCAAGACGCATGAAACTGAAGAAACCGCTATCGAAGAGTTTCATCGCCTCGAAAAGAAGGCGATAGGTTCTGGTGGCAATGGTTTTTACTATCGACCGATAAAAATTAAAGTGTAAAGGAGAACACGCAGTAGTATGAATCGTATCAATGAACTGAGCGAGAAGCTGACTCAGACGATGCTCCGCTATCTGTATGCTCGCGAGGCATTCAAGCAGTGTCCGAGTCTCATGAACGAGGCGCTCTTTGAAATCGCGGCAATCAACATGGATGAAACTCTCGACGCTCTCGACGCAGAGCTGAAAAAGTACAAGCCCGCCGAAATGGTCGTGCCCGTTGTCTTTACAGTTAGCATCGAAACTCCTCGCAAGACTCTCAGCTACAACTACATAAGCGAGCACGATGCAATGCGGGCGTATGAGAAGGCCCGCCTCAACATGAAACTGAGCCGCGAATCCAACCGCATCACCCTGAGTTGTGGCGATTCCGTTCTCAGGAGTGCCGACCTGATGTAACGCCGCAGAAAGGAGCTGCGAAGCATGAAGCGCATTCGTCCTGTCCCTGAAGACTCGCGAGTGATTGCTGTGTATCCTATTTGCAATTATGGCGGCGTCGAGATCCTTTCTGTCAAAAGATCGGAAGAGCGTCGTGTAGGGAAAG
>OGJJ01000165.1_pt1 | contig 60630 bp, 84 predicted proteins | sample 1572081 | NCBI WGS metagenome assembly OGJJ01 (sample SAMEA2582122, study PRJEB24529) | metagenome | biome: Human gut stool | place: China | collected 2011
TGTTAGGCGCGCCGCCAGCGTTCGTCCTGAGCCAGGATCAAACTCTTTATAAATGATATTTATCACTTAAAAGTGTTAAATCTTGTTTCGCTCAGCACGCAATCGCTTGCGTCCTGTGTGAATTACTTTGTTTGGAATTGTTTAACGTGTTTTTCCAACACGAAAATAGGTTCCGTTACAAGTTTTTCGATATTGTTCAATTTTCAAGGTCCTGTCAGCGCCTCAGCCGACCGGCTGACGACTTGATTATTTTACCACAGAAGTGATTTTTTGTCAAGCTCTTTTTTTAGAAGCTTTTGAACGTCGGAAGTCAACCATTAAATTCTACAAAAATTCAGAAAGATTTCTGTTCATTTTGAAACAATACAAATAGGCCGTCAAGGTTTCACTTTTCTTGCAGCCAACCTTTGATCTATTCTGTTCGCCGTATTTTCTTTATTACCACGCTTTCTTTTGGGGTGTGGTGTTGCACTTTTCTTACATGGCTATGCCAAGTTCATTCAAACACTGTTGGAACATGATCGCACTGCTCTTGTACCCGAAGATTTTTCGCGGGTACTCATTGATCCACTTCTCTGTCTCCGCCAACTGCTCTTTGGAAACCTTTGAAAAGTCCGTACCTTTCGGGTGCTTCCTGCGAATCATGCCGTTGACGTGTTCATTGCTGCCGCGCTCCCATGAAGAATAGGGATGGCAGAAGTAAACCTTTGTCCGCGGGATCGTCTTGTTGATGCACGACCGTTCCAGCATATCCGCCGCCGCAAATTCTGTGCCATTGTCAAACGTGATGCTCTTGAAGATCAGCCGGAACTTCCTTGCGCCCAGCTTCCTTTCCAGCGCGTCAACCGCTTTCACAATGGTTTCTGCCTTGCGGTTCGGAACTCCTATTATAATCTCGTTGCGCGTCTTACGCTCCGTCATGGTGAACAGCGCACAGGTCGTCTTTACTTTTCCCTTGCCGCTATACACTGTGTCGCCCTCCCAGTGTCCGAACTCCTGCCGTTCTTTCACTTCCGGGGGCCGCTGTTCGATGCTCTCCCCCGCCGGGGCGCGAGCAGCTTCTTTCTTGCAGACTTTCTTATATGCCTGCTTGTGTTTCCCGTGCCGGGGCAGTTCTTCTTGAGTGAGATTCAGGAACAAGCCTTTCTTTATATAGTGGTATACCGTCTGCACAGAAACGCTCGTCTTGAACTGCTTGCCCTCCTGCTGCGCATATCCGAACACCGCCGCCGGGCTGCACTCTTTATTCAGGATCGTGGTTTCGATGTAGTTTGCAAGCTCGTGATCCTTGCCGATTTTCAGGGCTGGGCCTTTGTCCCGCAGGTGCGCTTGGTATTTCTGCTCCGCAATGTCCGGGCTGTACGCGCTCACAAATTCCCATGTATCGCCCACCAGCCGCTGATACTCCCCGCGGTGTAGCTCATTGTACACCGTGGAGATATGCACCCGCAATTTGCTGGCAATGTCCTTGGGTTTCATGCCCTCGTTCAGCCACTTCTCGATCCGAAGCCGGTCTGTCCATGTTAGATGTTTGAATCTTCGCACGTTATTTTTCCTCCTTTCTTTGTCGCTTTGTTTCGCATTTCAAATGTAACCGACTTTTGGCGTTTTGTCAACGGTGCCACCGCAGGGCAACAAAAAAATCCCCGCCAGCGATCCGGGTAGGATCACCAGCGGGGATGTAGTTTAGCTCAGTCGTCCCGGATGGGGAGTGCCTTTGCTCTCGTATACAATTCAGTTCCGGTTCCGTTACCTCCCAGAGCGTGATAACTCTTATAGAGGTATTCAATGTTCTTCAAACCGGGCAGGTCGATGTACCCTTTCTCGATGTAATGGGTACACGCCTGATACAGCCGGTCGTGGAGAATTGCCAGCAGACCGTTTTTGATTGCCTTGTTTTCCTCTTTCTGTGCCTTGATCTTCTTGGAGAGATTACGGTATGCAGCGGTCAGACCTGCCGCCACGATGCCGAAAAGCCATTGCGCCCAGTATTTGACGATAAATTCCAGCATCGTTTACTCCTTGCGATTCTTGTTGTCCTCCCCCACGTTACCGAAGTGGGCCACAGTAGTGGTTTCTGCGGATTTCTTTTCCATGTAATCTTCGAGCTTCTTCTTGGTGAAGTTGAACACGATCTGCACGATCCAGTCCAGCGTCCGCTCATTGATCGCCCAGTCCAGCCAGTCGGGGGTATACCCACGCAGTACGGCAATGACGTGAGCTTTCTTTTCTGCGCCCGCGCCGCTACCGAACTTTTCTTCTGCATTGACGATCCACTTGTACACGGTCTTTGCGACAACAAGGCCATAGCCCAGACGTACCGCCGCCAGTGCCGTGACCACAAGGCCGACCACCATAAAGATGACAGCCAGCCATTCAGGGAATGCCATCAGAAAAACTTTCAGAATGTTCTCCATACTATTTTCCTCCTACTCTTAACCAACCCAACGGCTCTTCGTGGCACGAACGTCAACGTGTACAAAGTTGTCGGTATAGTACCGGCCAATGCCGCCTTTGTTCGGCATCAGGGTTTCGACATAAGCCGCCAGCGTGTCCACAGAAACACCAGCGATCCAAATGTCCGCCGCCTTTCCGTAAAGATGCTGGCTGTATTTTGCCGAGTTCTTTTGTTTTGCGTTCCAACCTGCCGTGCGGAAGCCAGAGTTGATGTTCACTTCCTTGCCGAAGTGGGTACGGATTTTTTGCAGCAACCCCACCAGTTCGGAGTCAATGAAGATGGGATCAGAACCATCCTTGCACTTGAACTCGCGCACTTTGAAATTGGTGGAGAGCTGCTTTGCGCCATCCTTTGCCAGCGAATATGCGTTAATTGCCATTTTCTTTTTTTCCTTTCCGGCTCAATGCCTTACCACAGCCGCCCGCGCAGCACTCAGCGTACAGCACGGCAAACTCTCCGCGTTCTGCGGTCGTGTCTACTCCCGCCGCTTCCAGCTTACCGAGCAGCGTTTCGCACAGATCAGGCCACTTTCTTTCCATCGTTCTTTCCTTTCCAGAGCGTTTCCTTTGGGTCTGTCTTTCCGTACTTCCGTACAGCATCAAGATAAATCTGGTTCAGCCGCCACCGTAGACTCTCACTCTCCGTGTGTTCCAGCAGCCCCTTAATACTGGCAACACGGCGTTTGAACGCTTCTTCATCCATCTGCCCGGAAGCGTAAAGCTCTGATATTTTCTTGACCTCCCGTTTCAACCGGCCAACCGTGCTTTTGCGCAGCTTCATGTAGGTGGGCCAAATGCGCACACCAACAAACTCCACGCCCATCCGCACCGGTCGGATGCAGGTTTTATTGTTCAGGTCAAGCTCCAACTCTTCATGCAGGAATGTTTCGATCTTCTCTTTCCACTCGTGCAAGGTTTCCTTGTTCTCCCCAAGGATTACAATGTCGTCCATGTACCGGATGTAGTAGTGGATTTTCAGAACGTGCTTGCAATACTGGTCAAGTTCGTTCATGTAAATATTGGCGAAGAGTTGAGAAGTGAGATTGCCTATCGGCATTCCCACATCGTACAACCATTCCTCCGGCGGGGTATCTTGCGGGGCTTTGCCGCGGGGCAACCCGAACGGCTCTGCTCTGCTGTTTACCACGCTTCCGAGGAACTTCATCAACTCCGGGTCTTTGATACGCTTTGCCAAAATTTTCAGTAGCTTCGCATGGTTCACACGGTAAAAGAACTTGCTTATATCCAGTTTCAGGTAGTACCATCCCGGCCCCGGTTTCCGGTCTACTTGCCGCATCCAGTATTGTAACCGTGCTGCGGCCTTGTGGCTTCCCTTGCCTTTCCGACAGGCATAGGAGTCCTCAATAAATAGCCGGTCGTAAATCGGATTGAGGTATTGGTACAGTGACCATTGCACGATCCGGTCAGGGTATGGCAAGGCCATCACTAACCGCTTCTTCGGCACGGACACCCACAGTTTCCGGTATGGGCCGAGCGGACAGTCCACGGCGATCATCTGCTCTTGAATCTGAAACAGATTGTGTTCCAGATTTGCAGTAAACGCCAGCACTTCCGCCCGGTATCGTTTGCCCTTGCGGGCTGAGTGGTCAGCTTCTACGAGGTATTCAAACTCGCAGATCACATTCCACGCATTTTGAATCGTGTTTATTTCGTTTGGCATTTCTGCCCTCAATTCCACCGCGCCGCGCGTAGCGTTTCCGTTTTCGCGGCAATACATATTTTTTCCGGTCGTGCTGACCGGAACGGAAACGGATTCCTTTAGACCCACACACCGACTGCGACCCGTAGATCACAGCCCCCATATCCGGCGTGGAATCCCGCCGAACAAAAATGTTCTTGTGGTGTAAAGCGGAACGGCCCCCGTTGTTCGTCCACGAATTAGAGCGCGGATTGTTGAGGTTCAAGTTGAACACACCGGCACTCTCGCCATTGTTCCAGTTGCCGCCGCGGATCGGACACGCCGTAAATAACCCGTTCCCGTATGAAAACGGCAGGCTTTAGAGCGAAGCAATGTAGCCGCCCAACAGCCTGCCTATTTCATCGTTGAATTTCGCCCATGTTGCATATTGGTGCATCGTCAAGGGCGGCGGGTACTTGCCCCCGTGTAAATCTTTACTCGCCGCCAGCCGGACAAACTTTCTCAATACAGCCAGCTCCACGTCCATATTTTGCGTGGTGGTCTTTTTGAAATATCGCCGGTCTATCTCAACGCTGTACCGGAGAATTGCCAACATACTTCTGCGAAGTTCATCGGCCAGCTCACGGTCTTTCCGAGGAAAGCTCATTGTGAGCGGGTAGCCATAGTCAACCATTTCTCCGATCTTCTCCGCCAAATGGAACGGTTCAGGCTTTTTCTTTTTGTCGCCCTGCTGGGGCGGCACTTCGGCTTCTGCGTTCGGCACAGTCAACACCTCCAAAAATCAGCGCGGCGGGCCGCTGGCCCACCGCGCCTTATGTTCTATTTTTGCTTTGGTCTGCGCTACCGCGCAGCCCGTCAGCTTATCAGGCTTCAGCGGGCAGCTTCACAAAAGCGGAACGGCCCCCGGAGCTCGACCACGAACCAGAGCGCGGATTGCCGAGGCTCAAGCGGAACACACCGGCACTCCCGCCATTGTTCCAGTCGCCGCCGCGGATCGGACACCGCTCGTCAGCGGCATTGTTCGCCCAGAAGTTGTCGTTGCCGTAGTTTACATCAATGCCCTCACCAGTCAGGCCGGTGTCCGGCATCAGGGCAAGGGACATAAGGATCAGCTTTGCGGCATCGCCCACGCTGGATGCAGCAGTAGTATTCTTGAACAGCGCACCACGGCTCTCGTCCTTGGAATCGCTGATCGTGGTGTCCCACTCCCAGTGACCGCCGGTGTAGTTCAGCTTGATGGTTCCGGTAGTCGTGCCGTTGCCGTCCGGTGCAACCAGAGAGCCGTCACTGGCCTTGATTGCCCGCCATGCGCTGCTGGATGCACTGTTGCTCACGCTGTTGTCGGCGGCGTTGTTGTTGGGGATGATCTGCAACTCGCCCTTGACCAGACGCAGACCGATGCACCACTCCCAAATATTACCGTTCATGTCCCAGATGCCGTCCATGCGCCCGTTGTGGCTCCACGTCAGCGGGCCAGTGCCGGTACGGACGCGGGCGGTCTTGCCGTTGTCCTGCACACCGGGGACAGGGATTGCTTCGTAGTAGGTTTCGGAGCTATCCTTGCCGTAGTTGTTGTTGCCTTTCGGCTCACAGCCGTGCTTGTGACACCACAGCGCGACCGCCGCCCACTCTGCATTGCTGATCTCGTGCCAGCCCGCGCCCTTGGCGTTGGTCTGGGTCACAAACCAGTCAAGCGGATGGGACACGGTGGGATCTTCTGCGGGCAGGCTGTATGCGCGGCCAGTGTCGGTGCAGGTGCTCTGATACTTGCCAAACCAGAAGCCGTCAATCTCCTTGCCGTTCACGATGAACGCCGGGTGAGTTTCGGTGCTCTGGGTGGACAGCACATCGCACAGGCGGAACTTCGGGATAAATACATGGATGGACGGCATTTCCTTGTCGTCAAAGAGCAGGTCATTGGTGGGGAATGCAGTCTGCACCGCAAGGCGGGTAGCATCAAAGTTAGTTGCCATAGTCTTTTCCTCCCTTACAGAATGTCAAAATCTTCGATAGACCACAGGCGCAGGGTCACGTCGTCGGTGTTCAGCGGCTTGGCCTTACGCTCGATGTGGGTCTTGTGGGCGGTATCTTCCGCCGTGGTGTCCTCTGTTGCTTCGGTTTCACCCTCCACAGCTTCGACCATGGTGACGTTTTCGGCTTCGCCCTCAACCTCCACGTCCTCATACTCGATTGCGGGGATTTCAACCTCTGCGACATAGAAGCGGCTCTCGCTGCCGTCGATCAGCAAATTGCCCTCGGCATCGCCGGTGATGGTCTTGGTCACAGGGTAGTCACGCTGGTACTTGGCAAGGTTCATGGTCAGAGTGCCGTCTGCGAAGTCCAGCTTCGTGCCGCGCAGCTCGTACTCAACCTTGCGGCCCTCGTTCAGTTCGATAACTTTCATCAGTTCATACCTCCCGTTACTCTCACAACGACCACGACGGTCTGAGCAGAGCCGTCATGTTTCAGCTTGAAACCGTTGGTCAGCTTACCGGACACGGTAATGTCCCCCAGCCGCCCGCCGGTGTAGCTCTTAACGTACACGTCCACGCCATAGTTGGCATTCTTTCGGGTCTTTGCCAGTCCCACGCTGACCTCGTTGATCCCGAACGGCCACTTGCTGCCGTTTTTCAGCGTCACCTCTTTGACTTCTGCCGCCACCTCCGGTTCCAGCGCAGACAAGCGGCTGTTCTGCTGCGTGTCGGTGTTCTTCATGCTGGCAATGTCCGTAGTGTGACTGCCGGTGGTCTTTTCCAGTGCGGCCAGCCGGGTGTCCTGCTGGCCGTTCAGGGTCTTGATGCTGGCAATGTCGGTGTCGTGGCTGTTGCTGGACGTTTCCAGCACACCCAGACGACGACCGAACCAGAGCAGCATAATGTGGATGATGTTCGCCGCCATGTTGGAATCAGAGATACCAACCTCCATACGGTTGAACTGATCCTGTTCCAGCAATGTACCCTGCTGGATAACCTTGCCGTCCTGATCCTCAACATGGTTGCGCCAAAAGGTTCTCTTAAACATCAGCATTTTCTTCTATCCCTCCTTGCTCAGAAAGTCTTTTCCAGTTCTGCGTTTGCTTCCGCCAGCCGCATCACTTCGGGTTCGACCTCGATCAGCGGGAACGTAAACCGCAGCAGACCGGCGTTGATGCTGTCGCGGGACAGGCTCACGCTCTGGCTCCCGGCCAGCGCACCGTTGTTGTCGTAGACGCGCACACCGGTGATCGTGTCCTTTGCACCGGAACTCGGTGCATTGACATAGACCACCACGGCAGTCCCGGCAATCTCCTTGCTGTTGATCTCGCCGTCAACCCAAGTGCTCTTGTTGAGCTGGTACTGGAAGCGAGTGACCGCCCGCAGCAGTTCAGCGCGGCGGTTATTCAGAAAATTATCCGTAAAAAAAGCCATCCTCTTTCTCCTTTCTCTGCAAAAGAAAAAGCCCTTGCGGGCTGTTGCAGCTTGTTACAGGTAGGTCTTGCCGCAGACACGCGGCGTGATCTTGAACGCTTCGACTTTCACCTGACCGCCCGCCGTGGCCGCTGCGCTGGTTCCCAGCGTTGCCGCGCTCGGCTTTGTGCCGGTGGTCGAATCGCCTGCTTCTCCCGGACTTCCGGTGAATGCTTCCACTCTGGTTTCAGAGTAAAGCGGCATATTGGCGGTGTAGCCCTTTGTGCTGGTAACGGGCAGGTCGCCGGTCACGCCGCTACCGGTTTCCGCCGGGGTGATGGAGTAGCCATCCACCGCCGGGGTGGTTTGCAGCTCTTGTCCTGCGCTCCAACCTTTCGTCGCCACCTCCGGGATTGTGCCGGTGATTTTCGGGAACGCAAGGAACGCTCCGGTGTTCGCCGCTGCGTCCAGCTCTGCGCCGGTCGAGTAGCCCAGTTGGGCGGGCTTCCAGTATGTTCCGCAGTACGGAATACCACACTCCGGCACTTTGTAAGCCATGCACTCCACCGTCACGCCAACGCCGATGCTGTGCCGCACCATGTAGCTGATCTGTTCAAGGTGAGCAGACAGGCGTTTGGTGTAGCCCAGCAAATCCTCCATTTCCCGGATGGTGTGATACTGCGCCGCCGCTTCCGTAATGTTGACGTTCAGCCGCCAGAAGCCCGGAGTGCCGCCGTAGTCGAACCACTCTTCTACCTCGGAATCAGGGTACACGGCACTTGCCTGTTCCCGGACGGCTTTGACCGTACCGGCGTACCGCTGAATCTCAATCGCCGTTCGGACGATTCTCCGCTTCGTTTCCACGTCGGCGGTGGAGTCGTACCACTCGATTTTGAGGTAAACGGCCATCTGATCCAGCACACCCTCGTCGCAGGTGTCCACTTCGGAGAACGTCATGCCCGTGTCGAGATATTCAAACATCCGGTCTTGCAATTCTCCGTAGACAGCGGACAGGACTTGCGCCCACGGCTGTTCTGCAACAATCCGCGGCAGGCCGTCCGTGATCCTTGCGTCCCGCAGGTTAATCATCCTCGATACCTCCGTAGATGATCGTCGGCGTTCCGCTCAGTTTCGGAATCTGCACAACGGCTTTTCCCGAATCCATGCCGTTCTCGATCACCTTATCGACCGGCTGGCGCAGCTCCACTCGCTTCACGCCAGCGGCCCGCAGGCGGGCGATCAGCTCCATCGGGTTAATGTCCCGACCAATGGAACGCTGCCACTCCTGAAATTCCTCCACCGCTTTTGCCACGTTCTCCTGAACGATGCTTGCGCCCTTGGAATTACCAGAACCGATGTAATAGGTGAAGTCAATGGAATACTCCACTTCCTCCGGGGCCTTGCAGATTACAAGGTCTGTCATGGGGCGGCGGGCTTCGTTCATCAGATACGTTTGCATTTCGGTCATATCCTTTTCACTCGGCATCTTGCCGCCGGTCAGCATGAAGAAGATGTAGACCGTACAAGCAACATTCCGCGGGCTGACAGCGATTGCGCTCTCCACGTCCGACCGGAACGACATAGCCCAGAACTCGTAAGCGTCCTTGGGGCCAGCGCAGGAGTAGGTCGTAGGAGAAAGCCAAATTCTGCGGGTCAGGCTGTCGTCGCTCTCCACGTCTGCGCCGCCGCTGCTGGTGTCGGTGTTCTCCACCGCCGCCACATACGGAATGGCATCAACCAGTGTATCAACAACACCGGGCGGAATGTCGTTGCCGCCCGCGCCTACCACTTCGGCCTGTGCCAGCACATCCACATAGGTCTTGCCAATGTCGATCTGTGCATAGTCCATTGTGGCAAAATAAACACCCGCGGCAGTTCTGACGCGGGTTCCTTGCGGGATCATGGCAACGGTTTTCTGAACGGCAGACAGCGTAAAGCGAACCGTCACCGTTGCATAGGTTGCCGGGGTGCGCTTCACGCCAAACGGCAAGCCCATGTTGTCCAGCTCTGCGCCGGTCGCTGTTTTCAGCAGCGCACAGCGGGTGCGCTTCTCCGCAATCTGAATCATCATGTAGTACAGCTCCGTCATGCTTTTCAGGGTAAGCATAATCGGGTCTGCTTTGTTCAGGGGCGGGGCCGTACCGTTCACGGCCTTATAGTTCCGGGTATAGATTTCCGTCACCAGATTGCTTACATCCTGCAACGTAAGGTTTCCGGTAACGCTGTACTCCGGTATATCGGCAAACTCAGCAATGTTAGACAATCTGCACCACCACCTTTGGCCGGATGCGTCCTTGCTGGCTGTGGCTCGTTTCATACTGCACTTCCAGCACTTCTGCCCGCGGCTCGTACTTCTTTGTTTTGCGAATGATCTCTGCTGTAAGCACCGCCTGTGCAGCTTCGGCAGGCAGACTCAAACATTCCATGTTCAAGCCAAACTCCCGGTCAAGGGCTTGTTCTCCCTCTTTGCTGCCATAGAGTGTCAGCAGACAGTTGTAAATATCCAGTTCTTCGGTTTTGCCAGACGGCTCAATCTCAACGTCGAAGCCGCCAAGCGTCATAGTTTCCATATCATCGCTCACGGTGCGTATTCCTCCAACGTCAAAGTAACCTTACCGTCTTTCAGTCCCCAGAAACGATGCACCGCACCCCAGCCTGTCGTCACCTTTGTCAACTTGAACGGATTCTGCGACATAGGTTTGTTGTTCAGGATGAAGTAATCAATCGTTCCAGCTTCACAGTGCTTCATGAGTGCGTCAAAGATTTTGCGCGGGTTCACGCCCAGCTTTGAAACCAACTGGATTTCAAACTGGTACGACTTCAAACCCGGCCCCGTGTACTCGCTCTTGTCTTTGCCGCCGATTACACTGTGCGTGGCCCAGTTGCTTGATGTACTTCCGGTGATATTGTCAGGTGTCAAGACACGCCAACTTGATACCGTAAATATCAGTCCCGCATAGCATCCAATGCTTCCCCATGCCATAGGATCACCCCCCTTACGGTGTCGGAGTTCCGGTTTCGCCAGCAACAACATACGGGCCAGCCGTGGCCGCACCAGAATGAGTGTGCTTGTGGTTTACCAGAGAAATGCCGTTGATCTTGCAATCGCCGGAGCCACCAGAGATATTCACGGTCGATCCCTTGATGTTCACCGTCGTTCCGTTGAAGTTCAGCGTAACGCCCTTGATCTCAACCGTTCCGTTCTGACACACCTTTACGGTGGAACTTCCCACCTTGAAAGTCATGTCACCCTTGACGGTGTACTCCACGTTCTTCCCAACGGTTTCTTTCACATTGCCGTCGATGGTTTCCGTGTAGTCGCCGGTGTCGCCGTCGTACTGCTCAAATGCTTTTCCCTGCTCGTCGTTGTAGTCGTGCCGGTAGCGGCCTTTCTTGCCCTCGACGGGCTTGTTGTCCTCATTCCAGATCGTGCCGATGCACGTTCCCATTTCCTGACTGTCGGAGTTGTGGAGGACGCAGACCAGCTTGCCTACGACCGGCATCCGGTACATGGCATTGGAAACCATGCAGATTTCATCCGTGACCGAATCGGCGCGATCCTCGTATGTAACCTCAATGGTTCCGTCCTCGTAGTTCACCTTGGACACAGAGCCAATTCGGATAACGCTGCTCATGCTGTTACCCTCCCACTCTGCTTGCAGAAACTTTCGTCACCAGACCGGAAGATTTGTTCAGCGTGTGGCTCACGGTGTCCATGTAATACTTCCCGTTCAGTTTCCCTAGTCCCTTTATATTGATGCACATGGTCGAACACAGACTCAGGTTTCCCATCGTCGAAAAAGAAATGGTCGTGGCCGAATGGTTCTTGTTGTCGATGGCCGCTTGAAGCTGCCTTTTTGCGTCCGCTTCGCTGGACGCATACTGGTTCAGTTTCAGCATCCTGTCGGCAGTACCGATTGTGACCTTGATGTTGACTTTCTTTTTTTGGTTCGAGTAGGTGAACTCTCCGCCGGTGTACGTCCCGGAAAGCGTTGTGTTCCAGCTCAAAGAGTTAGGCACAATGTCCGCCGGGGTAAAGGTTGCTACTGCATCCTTTTTCTTGTACTGCTCACGATCAAAAATCCAGATTTTGCTCCGGTAGGTTTTGAGGATCAGGCCATAGGTGCTGCAAAGTTTTTGCAGGAACGAACTATCCGTGTCGTCCTGCTCTTTCAACGCAATGTCCACGTCCTCGGCATCCATGCTGCACCCCAGCCCGTACCGGTCGGCAATGGTCTGAGCGATGCGCTTGATGGAGGTCTTTTTCCAGACGCACTCTTGGTTTTTTTCGTGAAAGCTCGTTCCGTTCGGACGGGCCACCGCGCCGATGGTCAGCACACACGGCCCAGCGGAATAGCTGAGATCGTCCACCACCAGCGTCCCGCAGTCAAGCGGGGTGCTGTCACCCTGCACGATCCAGTTTTTCGTGCAGAGTGTCGGGTGTAGCACAGCTTCCTTATCCGGCAACCACGAGTTGATCCACTTATCATCCACCGCGTTTACCTTTATGGAAATGCTGTCGCTCGAATCTGCTCCCCGGTCGTTATAGGTGAAGCTTTCCACATCCCCGGAAATGTCCCCGGAAATATCGGTGTCGTTGTACTCCAATTTCAGGATCGTTTTTCTGGGCTGAATCGCAATCATATATATCACCACCTACCTTTTCCACGGCGGCAGGTTATCGTTTGCCGCCACCTCTTCTTCAATGTCCGGCGTGACCAGCTCAACGCCGGAATCGAATCTGTAAATCTCGATGTACTCCCGGTTTGCGGCCATCAGCACATCGGCTTTCAGCTCGTCACCGTAGACGGATTTCGCAATGCCGTCCCAAGTGTCGCCGCTCTTTGTCGTGTACGCCATCAGGCCACCCCCTTACGAAGCATATTTGACACGGCCCTGTTCACGCTCTTCTTCACGCATTTCCTGTTTGAACTCTTCAAACAGCTTCCGCATTTCACGTTCAAGCTCTTCCATGTTTGTCCCGCTGCCGACAGTGATGTGCGGCGAAAAGACAAACTGGGAATCCTTGATGCTGCTGGAACTTCCGCCGTCACCGCCGCCCGCGGCGCGGTAGGCACTGGACGGCATATCCGGCAGGGTTTTCTCGGTGTCCCTCTGCGGCAGCATATAGAGCGGTGTTCCGGTGTCGGTCAGAACACCGTTTTCCCAGCTCGACAGCACCGTGCCGCCGTTGTAGGTCTTGGCCGCTTCGGTCACGGCCTTTGTTATCGTGCTGTCACTTCCCAGATACTTGTTCAGGATGATGGGAGCAACGTCGGCGGCGATGCTGGTCGCCACCAGCTCCAAGGAGCCGTCCCCGGACATGGCGTTGTTTGCCACCGTCCACATCATCGACACCACATCACCGGTGGACTTGATGCCGTTGGAACGGAGTGCATATTCGCCGTATGCGTTGGAGAAGTCGATCAACTTGTCCAGCTTTTCCTTGCTTCCGTCGGTGAAACCGCCGTTCGCAAAATACTGGACGTTATGCACACCGGCTGCGCGGGTCGCATCCTCACCGGACACGCCCAACATACGGCCAGCCCGCACCCAGTTTTCCACGTTGCTGTCATGGACACTGGGCTTGAAAGAAATGACGGCTTCTGTGCCAGCTTCACCGGCGATACTCACCCCGCGGGTAAAGCCGCCGTTGGCGAAAGCGGGCATTGCCACTTCCGACAGGTTGAAGCCGAATGTCTTACCGGCGAAGTTCTTCGCCACCGGGACATTTTCAAGCCACTGGGGAACCGTGAACGAGAAACTATTCAGGGCGCGAATGATACCGTTGACGACCGTAATCGTCACCGATACGATGCCCTTTATCAGCCCAACGATAGACTGAATCACAGGCTCGATCACCGGCAGCAGGCCGTGGATTACATCGACCACCAGCTTGATCGCATTTATCAGGGTCGTGCCGACCAGACTGATAATCATGCTTATCAGCGGCGACACCGCCGGGAACAAATCGTTTACCGCGAAGCTCAACACATCTGCCAACAGCGGCTTAATGTGGTTCACGCCGAGGTCTACGATCTGACCGATCAAGCCCTTTACCGATTCGATGATTGGGATCACCGCGCCGAACGTAGTTCCCAGATCGTCGATGCCGAAGATGCTTTTCCCGCTCAAACTCTGCTGGATATTTTGCAGGTTTTCCAGTGAGAACGCACCGGCCAATGTGTCGTGGATGTTCCCTACGATGCCCTGCACTTTCCCGGTGAATCCATCAAAGAGCGTCAGGCCCTTTTCGCCAAACACCTGTCCGATGATCTGGCGAATGTCCTCGAAGTGATCTCCCAACAGGCTGACCACCGCGATCACAGAACCAAGACCGGCGATCACCGGGCCGAATGTGGACATAAGGCCCGCGAAGATGTTGAAGCCGCCTTTCAGGACGGGCGATGCCACGGCCTTGCCCAGCCCGAACGCCTTGCCGCCGAAGTCTGCCACCGCCGGAGCTGCATTTTTAACAAATCCGGTTGCGCCAGACAGCACTTGTCCGGGGCGCGTCTGGTTGAAGATGTACCCCATCTGCGCAAGAGCAGCCTTTCCGCTCAATCCCTGCGTACTGTTTGCCATTCGGTAGATGGTTCTTCCCAAACCAGTACCGTTTGCAAAGTTCATCTTTGAGAGGAAATTCACGCCAGCTTTTGCAGCATTTCCGGGCATCGCTCCAAATACAGCAGCCGTAGCCCCACCGAAGTTTTTTAGTCCTCCTGCAAGTTTCGCCACGTCGATACCGTTCGGGCCGATGATTCCCGTGAAAATCTGCTTGGTAACGCCACCGATGCCGGATGCGATTTTCGTCTTTCCGAAGTCAGACGCGGCAGACATAACGCCGTTGATATAAGGGAAGCTCTGCCGGATGGTCTGCCCGCGTTCCGATGCGCCCATAACGTCTCGAACAAAGTCGATTTTTGTTTTTCCATCGTTCTTTGTCAGGCCGGTAAAGTTTTTCAGTGTAGCCCACAGGCCAACACCCGCACCGTTCGCCTTAGTCGCAATATTTTTCAGGAACGAGTTTTGCGGCTGCGGGCCGGTGGACGGAGACTGGATGCCCGCCATCTGTGCGCCGTAGCTCATGCCGCTGGCAATGGTGCGGATGCCGTTGAAAATCTTCCCGCCGCCGGTGGTGGCCCCGCTCACGTCCTTTGTGACCCCGCTGACGACTTGAAGAATCTGCGGTGCGAACCTCATACCAGCCCACGCCGCACCGATGCCGCCGATTGTGGCGGCTACCTTGTCGCCGTTATTCAGCAGGTACTCGATTACTTCCTTTACCCGTGCCGTTATATCCGGCAGGGCTGCGCGGAAGTCGTTCAGCTTATCAAGCCCAAACCCCGCAACGTCTTTCAGAATTGGCAGGAAATTGTTTCCAACCTCGATACGGACAGCCCGCCATGCGTTGCTCAACATTTCCAGTACGGATTCGGAGGTTTCGCATTTCAGCATAAACTCCTTGTACATACTGCCAGTGTATTTAGAAGCATCGCTTACATCGTCCAGCGTGTCCACGAACAGTTTGAGGTTCCCGGTCAGCTTTGCGCCGCTCTCAATGGCCCATTGGCCGAGCAGCGTTTTCAGATAGCCAACCTGTTTATCCTCGTCCTGCTGGCCTATTGCTGTGAAGAGCCGTTTCAATGCTTCCGGTGCAAGGGACTTGCCGTTTGCATCGACCTTTTGCATATCTTTTGCAAACTGTGTCGCGCTGAACCCCAACTCTTCAAAGGCTTCATGCTGTGCCTTTGTTGCTTTTGAACCCATCGTCAAGTTGGTGTACATACGGCGAATGGACGTTGCGACTGTGTTTGAGTTTACGCCCATCGCCAGCAGAGCGGTGGACAGTGCCGCCGTTTGATCCGTGTCCATACCGGCGATCATGCCAAGGGAGCCGGTATCGTTCACCGTCTGTGCAATTTCTGCGGCGGTCGTCGCATAATGCGCACCCAGATAGTTGATCTGGTCGGCCAGCTTCATGACACCCTCATGATCCGTATCAAACGCAACTTCCCACTTTGCGGCCCAGTCGCCCGCCTGATCTGCGGAAATGTCCATAGCCGTTCCCATTTCGGCAACGTCTTTCAAGAACTGCTCCTTGCCAAGCAAGTCGTCCATGTTCTTGCCGGACTGACCAGCAGCAGCCGCAAGGCGGGTCAGCTCTTCGGCGGTGTACGGAATCTGGGTGCTTAAATCAAGAATGCCTTTCGACATTTCATCGTAGTTTTCCTTGACGACTTTTCCGTTGTCGTCCGTCAGGCCGCTAACGTACTTTGTCACATCCAGCATTTCGCTTTCAAACGCCACCGCTTCTTTCGTGGTGTTCACCACTCCCGCGGCTACGCCACCGGCGGCGGCTACTGCGCCTTTGGCAATATTCGCCGCGAACTTCGATGCTCCGTTTGCAACGCTCCCGATCTGCGTGTTCGCCAGCTTAACCGCTTGTGCAAGCGAATTGTCAACGTGACCGCCGATTAGGATGGAAAGCTCTAGTTCTTGATTTTTTGCCATTCCTCCGCAACCTCCCCGTGAATCTCCACCAGCTCACGCACAGGCAAGTTCAGGTAAAAATCTGCGCTTGTGTGCGTGACTGTGGCGAGAGCTATCGCCGCCTTTCTGATTGTTTTGTAGCCGCCCTTTAAGCGAAAAAATCCTTGTGGTTGACACCTGCGCGGAGCTGCACAGCTTCCGACAGGGGCAGGCCGAGGAAGAACGCAACATCCTTGCCGGTCGCCATAGAAGCGATCAGGCAGCAGTAGTAGTAGTTCAGGGTCTTTTCTGCTGCGCGAATGTCCTCTTCCTCCATGCGGTTCTCCGCCTGACGGACATTCATGCCGGTCATGTTGGCGACACCGGACAGATCAACGGAAGTGTAGGTTTCGCCCTTGTAGGTATAGGGCTTGCCGAACTTCATGACGTGGCTATGATCGTCCTTGTCGTCGCCGTCCTCTGCCGTCGCGCTGCGGAGGGATGCCTGTACGGTCTGGCGTACCTTTTTGCTTGCGCCGATGGGAAGCAACTGGAAGAACTCAATGGGGAGCTTCGTTGCTGCTGCGGCCAGAGCGTCGGTGTATGCGGTGGCAGTTTCGGGGGTAATCATCGCGGCCAGCTCACCCTCGTTGTACAGCTTCTTGATGATAAGCACCGCGTCCTTGATGGTCAGGCCGTCCAGACCGGACAGGTCGATCTCGGTATACTCCTTGTCGTCGAACTTATAGGGACGGGCCAGCTCGATGATCTTCGGGTTCTTCTTGACCTCTGCGGTTTTGGTCTGCTCTGCGGCGGTAGAAATGTTCTTCTCCATGATGAAGTTTCCTTTCTGTCAGATACAAAAAATTGACCGCCCCGGTCTTTCGGGGCGGTCATTCGTTTCCTTTGGGATCAGATCAGAGCGGCAACATCCGCCAGCATATCCTCACCCTGCACACGGTAGATACCGTTCAGTTTGTCGATGGCGATAATCTCTTCGCCGTCGTTCTCGATCATCAGGTAGGTCAGTTCGAGCTTGACCTTTGCTTCCATGCCCTCGCCCGCCTTGATCTTGCCGGGAGTGAACTCTTTGACACGACCGATCTCGACGATTCGCAGGCCCTTGTAGGCATAGCCAAGGCTCTTATCGACCGCCTGCTGCGCCACACGGAAAGTCAGATTGACCTGACGCTTCGGGGACAGCACGTTGACAAAGCTCGAATACACGAGGTTGAAAGAAACCTCCTGCTCGATGCTCTCAAACTGGCCGATGTTCGGTGCGCTGATCTTGCCGAGGATGCCAGAACCGGAAACATCAATAGTTTCCGAGGTGATCTGCGGCAGGGTGATCTCCGGGGCCGTGCCGATGGCTTTCACGCCGTCAATGTAGACGTTGAAACTGTTGACAATTTCCGGGGTCAGGTTAGTATCCAGTGCCATAACTCATATCCTCCTTTCTCGTTTAGCCGCCCAGCGCGTCAGAGATCGCGTTGGGGTCGAACTCCACCAGCTCTTCGATGTCCTCCGCCGGGTTGAACGGGGACAGGTACTTGTGGAACGTGATGCAGCCATTCAGCAGCGAGGTGGTCGGGTTCTCGCTCTCGATGTACTGAATCTCATGACGGGCGCAAATGCCGCGGGAAACAAAGCTGTTGCCGCGCACATTCTCGCTGTCCACCAGAGCTTCGATAAGCCTTTTGTTCAGCGGATCATCGACTTTCTGGAAGTAGGTCTGAATGAACGTGTTATCGTCCCAGCTCATAAAGCGGCGGACGCTGAACCAGCGATCCTTGGGGTCGGTGTTGCCGGGGTAGCAGGCCGTATTGTTGCCCCACAGACGGAAGCCGTTCATGTTCAGCCACGTTGCCACGCCGAACGAGTTGACGACGTTTGCCTGCTCCTGATCCAGCAGCACTTCCGTGCCGTCTTTCAGGCAGGCGGCGGAGATTGCCAGCGTCTTGTTGGACGGGCTGACATAGGGAATGCCGCCATTGGCTGCATCGGTCGCCACGGTCAGTGCAGCGGCCATAGCAGAACCGGCATAGACCACATCGCCCACCTTGGCGTACAGCCAGACCGGGTAGCAGTTCGCGCTCGTGATGGCCTGCTTCTCTTTCTGCTGCTTCACGCCGGTGTACATCTTTGCGCCGGTTGTGGAGCTGTCCACATCTACGATGCAGACGGCGCGGAAAACACCGTTGATACCGGTGGTCTTGGCCTGCAAGCCAGCGGCAACCGCGGCGTTCTCCGACCAGCCGGGAGCCAGCAGGATGCCGGGGGTCATGTTCAGCGCGGGGTAAATCTGGCGAATTACCTCCATGCCGGTTTCCACGCCCTGTGCATTCACGCCGCCCACAACATCGTCGGCTGTAACAGCAGTGGGGTCGATCTGCGTACCGCTCACGGTCAGGCTGGTCGCACTTGCGGCCTTGCCGCCGGGGATGATGGCGATGGTCACATAACCCTCGTTGTCAAAAGCTGCGGTGTAGTCCGTGCCAGCGGTCAGAGCCGTGGACGCGGACTTGACCACCAGCTTGTCCAGCAGAATGTCCTTGACGGCAACGGTGGCGACACCGCTGTTGACCTGCACGGTGGTTTCGGTCATAGTTTTCTTGTGCTTGGCCGGGTCAAGGACGTTGATGTACACGACTGGGGAAACGCCCAGAACCTTGAAGCAAGCACCCATACTCTGACAGATGGTGTACTTCTCGTAGTCGTCATCGTATCCGAGGGCGGCGGTGGCTTCTTTCAGGCTGGTCGCCAGAATCGGGACATTGGTACAGTGATAGGGGTCGCTGGCGCGGTTGATCGGCGCAGTACCGATCACCACCTGCAAACCAGCGGTAGACTGTACCGGTGCAACAACACCGGTCGGCTGCTCAGTGACGTAAACGCCATGCTTATAAACTGCCATGCGTTACTCCCTCCTTTAGTTCAGTGCCGCCTTGACTGCGGCAAAAATAATACCCGCGCCGCTCTTGGGGTTTTCCAGAGCTGCGCGAGTATTTGCGAAGTCGGCGATAGGAACCATCAGGCCCCGTGCCGCCGGGATTTTGTTCAGGAAGTCATTCACCGCGTCCGGCAGCGTGTCGCCATCACTGTACACGGTAAACTGCTTCACAGTGTTCTTTACGGACGGTCCACAGTACACGACGGGGCCGGTCTTTTCCACCGCTGCGGTATTCTCTGCGGCGGCGGTCTGCTTTTTCTCGCTCATATTAACACCTCAATTTCCGGGTTATTCTCGCTGCTCATGCTGGGGCAGGTCACGTCCATCTGCACGGTAGCGAAGTAGTACGGGCTTGTGTTATCCTGCTGGATCGCACAATCAATGGGGAGCAGCACGTTGAAATAGTCGCCGAAGATGTTGTGAACGCGGAAATGCTGGGCGAGGTCTTGCATGATGTTGTACAAGTCCAGCACCGCCGGGGCTTTCATGTCCCGCGCTCCCTCCGCCTTATTGCGGCTGGGGGTCTGGTATGTGCAGATAATCATGCTCATGTCCACCAGTTCCGGCTCTTCCATCTTGTCGATGCTCCAACCTGCTGCCTTGACAAGAATAAACGGGGCGGCGGCGGCTACTGTGTCCACATCTTCGTCGTTGCCGAAGTCGGTCGGAAATTCAAAGTCGAAGATGTTGAGCGGCTTATCTTTGCCCTGACCGCTGAACGTCTTGCCCTCAAAGAGTTTTTCAAGCTCTTCGTGCAGACACTTCACAGCGTCAACCGGCGTATAGTTGCTTTCTCTCACTTTGCTTTCCTCCCGGCTTGCAGCAGAATCTTGGATACCTCATGCTGTAACCGCTCCTGCAAGATGATCTCGCTGTCCGGCTCCACCTCTTCCCGCCATACCGTACTGTGCATAGCACTGGCCGACGGGCTGGACATGGTGTAGAGTTTTTCTACGATGCCGTTCCTGTTCCTCCATCTTGTCGATTTCGGGTTTGTCGCCGGACGACCGAGAATCCTCTGCACCATGCCAACGTGTCCACTGTCGAACTTCACCAGAAAGCCCTTACTCGCCTGACCGTAATCGGTCTGTCCGCCGGTCAGCGGGGCCATCGGATTTTTCTTCAAGACGCGGGAGGTGTGGAACTCAGGCGACAAAACCCAGCTTGTTCCCATGTGAGGAACAGCCGGATTTGACTGAAAATCGCCCAGATCGTTTCGGCGGCTGGAAATAAAAATCTCCGCCGTGGGGTTCTGCGTCGTCGCCCTGTTGCGGATTTTCAACGCATTCAGGTGACGGCGACCGGCGGAATTGACGGCGTACCGAAGCCGTGCCTGCCGAACCATCATGTTCTTGGCTCTCGTGGCGGTCTGGTTGACTGCATTCTTCATGGCTCTGGGAGCCTTGTCATGCAGATCGCCGAGCGCACGTTCCACCTCACCGATGTTCGGTACTTGCACATCGTAGATTGCTTTTGCCATTACTGCCGCACCCTCTCCAACGTGACCAGATACAAGCCATGTTCCGTCTGGCAGTTTTTCACCGAGTATGTGATTTTGTCATACTCCATCGGTTTCCCGATTTTCGGAGCGGGACCATAATCTTCCGCCCGGACAAAAAATTGCTTTTGCGAAATGTACAAGCCTTGGTCGAAGTTTTGTTTGGCTCCGGCTTCCCAGTGCGATTTGCGTTCTCTCAGGTCTACCTCATACGGCACAACATCGAACTCTTCTCCGTCGATGGTGTGCTTTTCGACAAACTCTTGAAAGAAAACCTCGTCAATGTCGGCCATTGCCATTTCCAGAAAGTCGGTCATGGTTGCACCCGTTACTCCGCAGAGGTCTTGCGGGCCTTTCTGCGGGTCGGTTTGTCCTCCGCTGCGGGCTGCGGTTCAGGCACATCGCTGTCGGCATCTGCCTGTTCCACGATCTCGCGGGTTTCCTCGTCCGGTTCTCCATAAACTGCCACGCCCTGCTGCACAAGGCGGTCGGCTTCGGCATCATCAAGGCAAACAAATTCCCCCGCCATAATCAGCTTGGCGGGGGCGTGTACCTTGGGGCGGTGGCCGTAACCACCGGCGATGATCTGAACGATCTTCATGTAGCTGCTCCTTTCCGGTTTAGCCCACCACGTTTGCGGCGAAGATGTACGGGTTCCTGTTCTTGGGAGCGGCCAGAGGACGGCAGCCCAGACGGAGCTTGCGGGTGTCCTTGTCCTGATCCACGACGAACTTCGGAACACGCTTTGCAGCATAGGTCGAGTAGTTCACCTGACCGTAATCCATCTGTGTGATGGAGCCGTACATCATGTGGCCGCAGTTGGGAGCAGTCACCATAGCAGCATCGGCAGGGAAATACTTCTTCGTCAGGCCGTGGTCGTCGGAGTAGGTTTCATCGACGCTGAACACGGTGAGCATGAAGCCGCCGAAGTTCAGAGTACCCATGAGCACAACACCGTCGTACTTGGAAAGCTGCTGGCGAATCTCGCCGGTAATGATACCGCTGTTCTTGTCCAGAAGCCGCTGGGTTGCTTCATCGGTCAGGATGTAGTCGGCAGCATCCGTACCGAGAACCAGATCGACAACGGGCAGGCCGCGGGAGGACAGCATACGGCACATATTACGCACATCGCTGCGATAATCGCCGCCAGCCTCGTTCCACTTCTTTGCCACGGTATACAGGTGGTCGCTCTTTTCGCCGGTGAAGAAGCGCACCTGCTTGGTGTCGCCCTGCGTCACATCGTCGATGTACTCCACCATATCGCAGCCGTTGTTAATCATGGTCTGCGCAGCCATCCACTCTTCGCGGCGGGTAATGCGGGCATCCATGTCGGCCATATCATCCACCAGCAGGCGGGCGGCTCTCTGCTGCTCGTCCATACCGGGATAGATTGCTTCGCCAAAGCCGCGCTTGGTCAGCTCGTCCAGCGTCAGCAGACGGGACGGTGCGATGTAGGCGGGCTGGATGCTGGTGATCTCATAGCCGCGGCGGGTCATGGGAATGTCGCCAACACGGGGAGCAACAAACGCGGCCAGTTTGCGGTCGCCGTCGCGGTACTCGGTAATAACCTTGTCAGCCTTGAAGATGTCACCTGCACCGGTCGGGAAATAGCGATCTTTGAAGAAGCCGACCGCCGGGACGACCTCTTCAACGGCTGCTGCCAGAATGATGTTGTCGAAGAAATTCAGAAGAATCTCAGCCATTGTATGTATCCTCCTTTCACATCTCAGTCACGGGCAGGACTGCAATGCCGTTCATGCGCAGTGCGCTCTTGTCCGCTTCGGTCATGGTGTACTCGTCCTTGACCACCAGCTTGTCCGGGTTGAAACAGCCAGCCAGATAAACGGTGGTGGTCGCATCGCCGGTGGCCGGGACGGTCACATCGTCGGTCAGGATGCAGTCAGCGGTCAGCGTGTCGTCGGAAGCTGCGGTGCTGCCCAGAATGTACAGCTTGCCGTCCTTTGCGCTCTTGGCGAACACAGTGCCGCGGGTATAGGTCGCTTCTTTACTGCCGGTGCTGGCGATCTTTCCAGCACCGACGCGCTTAGGCGGGGTCAGACCCACGATCAGGTTGTCGTACTCGACCTCGCCCAGCTTTTCACTCAGCATCTTAGTTGCCATAGGTCAGTCCTCCTTTTTGGGGTGCAGCAGGTTCTTGAAAGCGGCCCGCTTCTCGGCATCGGTCGGCTTGGTGTTGGTCACGCCAGTACCGCCCACACCGCCAGCGGTTGCACCGCCCACGGCATTTGCGCCGCTGGCCTGTGCGTCGTCCTGCACATCGTCCAGCAGCTTATGGCCTTTCTTCTTGGCATCCAGAGCGGCGCGGTAGGTAAGCTCCTGTGCGGTGCAAGCCTTTGCGCCATACTTGGCTTCTGCCACCAGCTCGGACGGGATGGTGTCTGCGATCTCGTCAATGGCGGCAAGACGGTCACGTTCCTGCTTCTGTGCTTCTGCACGGGCATCGTTCACGATCTCATTGACCAGATCAGGACAGCCCGCCCGAAGCTCTTCTTTGTTCTTGAACTCCATTTCGGTTCCTCCGTTGTCGTTGTCCGGCTCTTCCGCCGGGTTGCTGTTGTCGGTGGTATTTACAAAACCGCCCTCTGCGGCAGGGGCCACCACAGCGCGGTTTCGTACAAATTCAGGGGCATCGTCGAAAGCACCCGGCACGGCAACGCTGTTGATGAACAGCGCACCGTTGCGGTTTTCGACCTGTGCCTTGGTTTGGTTGCCGGTCGTGACTTCATCCACAAAGCCGTGTTCTTTGGCTTCGTTTGCAGACCACCACGATGTAGCATCCATCCACGCCGCCACTTCCTCGACGGTGTGGCCGGTCTTTTTGGCGTACTGGTTCAGCACGTTGGTACGCATCACGGTCAGCGCATCCATAAGCTGCTGCAAGCCCGCCATGTCCACAAACCCGTTCGGGTTCACCCGGATGGGATGGATCATGTAGGTTGCATCTTCCGCCGCCTTGACCACCTTGCAATGGCTTGCCACGATGGTTGCGGCACTGGCGCAAATGCCCTCGATCTGTGCCGTGACTGTGCCGATCCGGTTTTCCAGCAGCGCACCGATTGCCTGTGCAGCCCAAACGTCGCCGCCGCCGCTGCAAATGCGCACCGTCAAATCCTCCGTTGCCGGGATCGTCGCAAGATCAGCGGCGAACTCTTTCGGGGTCACTTCATCGCCCATCCAGCTCGTTTCGCTGATGTAGCCATAAAGCAGAAGTTCCGCCGTGCCGCCGGTGTCGGCTGCATTGCGGAACTCCCAAAATTTCTTATTATTCGTCTTTGCCGGGGTCGCCGCCGTTCCGTTCAGGAACAGCGGTTTGCTGTTGTGCTTGTGCTCCTGCAATTTCGTCCACCTCCCGTTTCAGTGCGGCTTCGGATTTCCGTTGCCGCATATTTGCTTCGTAACTTCCGCCGGTCATTTGGGCGGTTTCCTGTGCTGCCGTAGAGAAGCCGCTGTTCACCCGCATCTGGGCGGCTGCGGCTTCATCCTTGGGGTTGAGGTTTGTCCGTGCCGGGCCGTTCCATGTGCAGTTCATGTAGGCCGCGGCCACAGCCGGGTCAACCAGAAAACCGGGGGCTTTGATCCTGCCCTTGCACACAGCTTCCCGGAACCATGCTTCGTAGACCGGCTGGCAGAAATAATCTGCAAACCAGTCACGGTGCATCCCGGTTGTTCGCCAGAACTCGTTCAGTGCGCCCCGCGCCGCTGAGTAACTTGTGCTGAACTGTTTGTAAAGCACCTCGGACGGAATTTCCAACGCTGCGGCCATCTGCTTCACAATGGCGTTCATGAACGCTTCAAATCCCGTGGTCGGATGTTTGGGGTCTGCAAACTGTACATCTTCGCCGGGATTCAGGTCGATAAACGCGCCGGGAGCCAGCTCTACACTGGTTTTGTCCGGGGCATCCACTTGCACCTCCGGCGGAAGCATCTCGCCAAACGGTATCTCGTCAGACTGATCCGTTTTCTTGATGAAAACCGTGAACATGGCTGACACCACAGCGGCGGTCAGCTCTGCGTCCGTGAAGCGTCCCAGCTGCTTCAAACTTTCCAGCACCGGAGCCAGCAGCGGCACTCCCCGCACCTGACCGGCGCGGTCACGCTGCATCAGACACAGGATGTTTTGCCGCCCGGTCTTTGCGCCGTAGGCTTCCACTCTCGTCCAGTGTGATGCTGCAAGACCAGCCGCCGCCGTGCTTGCCAGCGGGTGACGGTCGCAAATCCAGTAGGCAATGACCATTCCCGCCGCATCGGTTTCAACACCTTGCACGATCTTTTCAACATGGCGACCGTTGATCTCGCAGGGCGAAAGCACGTCCATGAAGCTGGGCGAACACAGCCGGTCGGCTTCGATGATCCGCAGCCGCAGATCATACGGCACACCGGGCGACTTCTTGTTTTGCAGCACCGCCACAGCGTCACCATTCAGCAGGAAACCCGTGAACACGAGCTGTTGGAGCATATAGAAGTTATCAAGCCGGTCTGCATCGCAGGTCGGTTTGTTCGCCCACAGGCCAAACTCCCGTGCGATCTGGGCGTTGATCTTCTGGGCTTCTTCATCGGAGATACCCAGAAAGGCGTTGTCGATCTGGGGTGTCGGGGTCAAGCCACCGCACACCACGTTGGTGCGCATCGTCTTGATTGCACCGGTCGCCAGCGGAACGCCCATAAAGGCATCGCGGCTTCTTTCCCGCAGGACTCGAAGATTATCCTCGATGTCCTCTTTCGGGCTTCCTCCGTGCCATGTCCAGCCCCGCATGGATTTCTTGTGCAGACTGGCTCCATAGTTGGAGTAGCCCGAATTGATTGCCCGTATTGCCGACTGAGCAGCAGCACGCTTCACCGCCCGCTCCGGGGCAATCGCCGTGAGCAGGCTATCAAACATTCCCATGTCAGCCCTCCCTTACAGGTCGCGGGGTACAAAATGCCCCATCCGGTTCCTGCCGTTCCGCTGGCGGGAAAGTTCCGTCACCTTGTTCGACCAGTATTCGATTCGTTTACCGATCTGCGTCAGGTCGGCTTTGGTCAGCGACCGGTTGCCGATCTGGTAGCTCTGGCCGTGCGATACGCTCTCTTCGGCGGCTACCCAAACGTCCAGCATCCGTTGTGCTGTTTCCAGCGTAATTCCTGCCATTTAGATACCTCCCGAAAGTTGACGACGGCCCCGCGCTTTCTTGACCGGCTGGACGGCGGTTCCGTCTGCGTCCGTCTTTTTCAGCACAGGGCGAGAAATGGCAAGAGCCGCGGTTGCGTAATTGCGCAAGTCCAACGGCTCGTTTCGTTTATGCTCTTTGTCTTTGATTTCCCAGTATTCTTTCAAGCGGCCTTTCACAAACCGCACCACTTTCTTCTCAGCCGTTAAGCCCTTGAAGTATTCCTCCGTGTAACCCGCTTCCGGGTTGGACGGGAAATGGCAGTAGTTCGGGCCGGGGGTCTTGACCTCCAACCGCTGGTAGATGGTCGTCTTGCCAGCGTCAACGCCCAGAATGAACAGCTCCGCCTTGACGCGGTTGTTCTTGGACGGGTTGCGGATGAACGGGACTCCGCTGCCGCCCATGCCCTTGATCGCAAAGATACGGCGGTTGAGCCGTTCCTTGGCGAACCGGTACACCGCGTCGGTGTGGTGTCCGCCTGAGTCGATGCAGGTAGCCAACAGTGGGTAGGCCGTGCCATCCGCCTTGCGCCACGTTTGGAGCAGGAAGTTATCAAGGTCGTCCCACACCTGATCCGACAGCATATCGCCGTAGATTTTCTGGTAGCGGATGCCCCAGCTCTCCACACCCTCGCCCCAGCCGACCACCTCAACTTCAAAGCGGTCGTCCTGCACGTCAACACCGGCAGTAAGATACAGAACATCGTCCGGCACTTCTGCGGCGTAGATTTCGCGGCGGTTGAACAGCTCGGTATCCTCCAACTGGATTCCACGCTCTTCCCATGTTTCGCCCAGCTCGGTGTTCACCCAAACTTTCATCTGTTCGGGGTTGCCGTGGTCAAGGGCGATCTTGGCTTCTATGAACTTCTGCACGACCTCTTTCCAGCCCACAAAGGTTGAAGCCAGCGTGTTCAGGTGAAATCCTCTGGCTTCTGCGCCGGGGTTGGCTGCAACGTACTTGCCGTGAATGCCCTGCTCTTTCCACCGGTATTCGTTGGCGATGCAGCCGCACTCCCGGCAGACGTAGCTCACACCCTTGTCAAGATCGTCCGGGTCAAACTTGACGTTCTCCCAGAGGAACGGCTGGTATGCTCCACATTCCGGGCATGGTACGTTCCATTCCTCTTGCGTAGAAAGCAAGTAGGCATCCTCGATTCGGCTGTCTCCCTTGATGGTGGGAGTGCTGACCATGACGGTCTTGTAGTCCCAAAAGGTCGTCTGGCGTTTCTTTGCCAGATCAAGTGGATCGCCCTCAGTTCCCGCGCTCTTTGGGTAACGGTCGATCTCGTCCGCCAGCAGCACCTTGATGGGGCGGCTGGCAAGGCTGGACGGGCTATTTGCACCCACAATGGTGATGTGTCCGCCGGGAAAATTCTTCTTCATGACGGTGTTGCCAGCGTACCGGCTCTTGGTATCTACAAGGCCGGTAAGCCGTGGCGTGTCCCGGATCATGGGAGCAATGCGGTCTTTCGAGAGCGTTTGTCCCATGTCAAGGGTCGGCTGCATACACATCACCGGACAGGGTGCATAGTCCATGTAGTAGCCCAACGGGTTTAGGATGAAAGCATCCGTCTTGCCGATCTGCGCTGCTGACATGACGACGACCGACCGGACGTGAGGATCACCAATGGCATCCATGATAGCCCGCTGGTAGGGGGCTTTCTCTGTATGCCACCGCCCCGGCTCTGCGCTGGACTCAGCGGACAGCACCCGGTACTTGTCCGCCCACTGGCTGACGGTCAGCGGCGGTGGCGGACGGAGCTTGCTCAAAACCTCCGCGAACAGCTCCACGGTCTGCGGTTCAAGTTTTACGATCCGTTTCTTCTTCACGTTTCGACTCACCCCTGACGCATTCCGGGAACATACACAGGATAAGCCGCTGATGGATGCGCTTACCCCACGGACAGCCCTTGCACTTGCTTCCGGGCTTATCCGGTTTTTTCTCCGTCTTGTTCATCTTCATCATCCTTTGGCCGCTCCAATGCGACCTGATAGTTTGAAAACTCTTCCATGATCTCGTGGAGGGAGCTTTGCAGCAAATCCATGATCTTGTCCTCGTCGCCGTCCAGCTTGGCGATGTTCGCTGCCAGCTTGTTCGGCAGGGCAAGCAATCTCGAACGCAGGTTCATGACGATGGTGGTCATGCCGGTCATAATATCCGACTTGCGGTAAAGCTCGCCGTTCCGCACCTTGTTCTCGGTTTCAGCAGCGATCCGCTTTTCCTTGGTCAGCTTCGCCCGCTCTTCGTTGAGATCAGCCTTGCCGCCCTCGTCGCCCCGCAGGTAGTTGATGTACCGCCGGACACTGGAACGCAGATCATACAGGCCGGGGGCTTTCTCTTCCAGCACACCCTCATCCCGGAGCTGGCGCACCCGGCGTTCGGACAGGTCAAGATACTGCGCCACTATCTTTGTCGTGTGGAGCTTCTTCTTCATCCTCTTCGTCCCCCTCCGGGTCTACGTCTACCTCACCGGTCGCCCGCATCTTTGCAATGTCAAGGCGGGCCAGTTCCAGAGCGTACCGCTTTTCAAATTCTTCTTGCTGTCGAATCTGGGTCGTAAGGGAAATGATTCTGCCGGAAACCTTGTTCAGAGCTTCCCGCAACTGCGTCACCCGGACAAATGCACTGTCTTTGTTGACCATTGCCATCTTCTGCACGGCACTGTCCGCCGTCTTGCCCTCGGCATCCGGGCCGGGTTTGCGCATATCTGTGATTGTGGCTGTGAACAGTTCTTCCGGGTTGCACTTTTCGTACTCCGCGATCTTCTCCATGATGTGCCGTTGCTGAATCCGCAGCAGCTTCAACTCATAGGCGTTGTTCGCGCTGGCCCCGGTGGGTATCGCATCCAGCCACGCCCGTTCCTCTTCGGTCAGCCGGTCAAGGTGGATGGTGCTATATGCGCCGTCTTTCTCGGCGTTGGTGTTGCCGTCCGGCGCACCGCCACCGGTGTTGCCCTTGGCGTTCTTCTTGCCCCGGCTGTTCTTGTTGCCGGGTTGCCCGCCGCGCTTGCGCTCTATGGCATCCTCCCACCGGTCGATCTTCTTCCAGTTGCGAACCGTGCCGTAGGTCACGCCCAGCGTGGCCGCAAACTCTTTGAGGTTGATCTTCTCGCCCGACCTCCGCCGCTTGACGTACTCAGCCTTGGCGGTGTCGCGCTTGTCGTTCCGCTTCGGCATCCTGCATCACTCCTGCACCCCGTTTCTCGAATCCGCGCAAAAGAAAAAGCCCCACGACATAACGCCGTGGAGCTTCGCTTACTTTTCACTGTACCCATTATACCCGGAAAAGTGTATCACAGTGTATCATTTTGAAAATTTTCCCGAAAAAATCCCCCCTAACTTTTTCAGACCCCCCTCCGGGGAAGTGCAAAAAAGCCCCTATACCTAGAAAATTTTCGGGCTTTCGGACCCGTGAGTGGAAGAATCTTCCTCCCCAGTACCTTGCCGGTGGCCCGGAAAATGGTAGAAAAAGGAAGAAAAGACCGAAAAATCGGACTTTTTCAGTCGTCAAAATCGCCAAAAATCCGGGAAAAATCCCGCCAAAACAGCCCAAAACCCCGGCAAAATGACGGAAAAACGGCGGCAAAACAGCGGCGGCGGGCGCGGCATCATCGGCCCGGCGCGGCGCGGGCTGAACTGGTGACAGCCTGTCACCGATTCGACCCGGCGCGGGGCGGGCGGCGGGGTGCGATCTGTCCAGCATCCAGCGGCGGCGGGCGCGGCATCATCGGCCCGGCGCGGCCTGTCCGGGGCGATCTGTCCAGCGGGGCGGGGTGCTGCTGCCCTCTCCTATATAGCTATGTGGGGCGCGGCGGCGGGGTGATCTCCTACCGGCGCGGGGCGTGGCCTGTCCTATATAGCTATGTGGGGCGGCGGGGCGTGGCGGCGGGCGTATGGCGGGCGGTGCTGCTGTCTGGTGCTGGTATGATGTGCGGGCGGGGTGCTGCTGTCCTCTCCTATATAGCTATGTAGGGCGCGGCGGCGGGGCGATCTCCTACCGGCGCGGGCATCATCGGCCCGGCGCGGCGCGGGGCCTGTCCAGCGGCGGCGGCGGGGTGCGATCTCCTACCGGCGCGGGCATCACCGGCCCGGCGCGGGAAAGCCGCCCACGGAAAACGCCCCACGGAAAAGGGCAACAAAAAAGAGGTAGGCGCGGCGGCGGGCCGTGTCTACCTCTTTTTTGCGTCATTCTTTCGGTGTATCGTCCGGGGCGGGCGGCTGGAATCCATCGCGGGCCATCCTTTCCCGCGTGGCGTTTACGATATACCCCGCCACGCTTTCCCCGGCGTGGGCGGCGGCGGCGTTCAAATCCTCTTCAATTTCTTTCGGGATTCTGATTGATTTTGTCGCAAACTTCGATAAATAACGGTCGTTCGTTATTCTTTTCTTGTCTGTGAGCGGCATTTTTGTCACCTCTCTTTCTGCCTGTCCTCATTATATCAAATTTTCCCGGAATGCACCATGCAAAAATCGACGGAATGAATCATGCAATTTTGTGTATTTTGCTGATTTGCATGATTCATGCTTGACATACAGCATGAATCATGCTAGAATGCAATCACAGCAAAGGAAACACCGCAAAACAGAAAAGAGGTCAAACCGCATGAAACTTTCTGAAAAGATCGCCGCGATTGAATCCGGCGAATATTCCGTAACATGGACGACCCCCGACGGGTCGATCATGAAAGCCGCCGATTATGGCCCGTATTACGTCGTTTATCGCAACGGCGAACCGATGGGCGCGATTGACAGCCCCGATGATCTGGACATTTTCGCCGCCGCGAACCACTACACCGCATGAGCCGCCGGATACCTTGACGGGCCGCACCGCAAAAGCGACCCGATCCCAACGCCCCGCCGGGGTGAATCAAACCAGAAAAGAGGTGAAAAGCGTGAATAAAGAGTTTTTCAAGCTGCCGAAAGCTGTCAAGCGGGCAGTTTGGGCTGCTCTTCTTGCCGAATGGCAAAAGAAAAAGCCCGCCACCCGGTAAAGGGTGACAGGCTTGCAAGATAGGTTTTCGCATCCCGATCTTGCAATGATTTTACCAGCTTTCGCCGGTAAAGTCAAGCGGACACTTTCAAGGGCTGCACCGCTGCCGCAAAAGCAACCCTATGCCACCGCCCCGCCGGGGTGAATCAACAGAAAAGAGGTTTTGAACCATGACAGCACTTGACCGCAAAATTAACCAGCTTGCAGCCCGCCACGGGTGGCAGATCGCCCCCGCTGAGGGGTGGAAAGTCCCCACCTATACCATCACCCCGATGGATCGACAGGAGCGGGATCGGATCATAGCCGTTTTGAAGCGGTGCAAAACGCTTCATTTCGACGTTCGACAGGTTTTCAGCCCTTATGCGTGGGCTTGCTCCATCTGGGTTCATGACCGCGCCGAATGGGAAGCACTTCAAGAGTACGACCGTAAAGAACGGGCGATCGTCAACGCTTTTTCGGAAGCGTACCACTTCAACGGCCACGACAGCGACGGCGCAAAAGCCGCGGCGCGGGAAAAGGCCGTGGAGATCGGCGCGCTGGACGTTTTCAACAAGTTCTATCGCATCGCATAACGAAAGGAGCGCACACAATGAGCAACGCAAAATGGTTTTTCACTTGCACCGATACAAGCGGCAAACAACAGTATTTCACCGTTTCTGCCCCGGACAAGATCACCGCCACCCGGAAAGGCCGCGAACGTGCCGAACGAAACGCCGCCGGGAGCTTGACCCGGTGGGAATGCAACTTGAAGCGGGCATGACCCCGCCCCGGATACCTTGACGGGCCGCACCACGAAAAAGCGACCCGATCCCACCACCCCGGAAACATCCGGGAGAAAGCCGAACACGAACCCCCCAAAAACGAAAGGAGCAAACGAACCATGAAACGAATCTTGACCGCCGCCGCACTCGCCGCCGCGCTGCTGTCCAGCGCACCCCGCGCCGCTGCCGCCTGTCCCTACACCGTCGGCCCGTTGGGGCGGTACATCGCCCCGGCCATTGTGAAAGGCATGGCCGCCACCAACGAAAACCAGATTGAAGTCTGGTGCAGTGACGCGCTGGACGGCGACGACTGGTATTTTCTGGTGGACGGCGAAACCGATTTGCGGATTTTTGACCGGATCGATCTTGTGGTCGATGCCAACGGAACCCCGGACGATTTCAGCGACGACAAGGTTATTGACGCGCTGTATTGCCACGATTGCGACGAAACCGAAGATTGAAAGGGGTGTACAAAATGCGCTTTCAGATCGTCTACATGAAACGGGGTTTTCCCCTCACCACATGGGCCAACAACGCCGACCGGGCGCACCAACTGGCCGAACAGCTACGCCGCGCCGGTTATTCCGTGGACGTGTGGCGGCACACCGAAGAGGGATCACGAAAAACTGATCTTTGACCCCGCCGGATACCTTGACGGGCCGCACCGAACGAAAGCGACCCGATCCCATTCCCCCGGCACACCGCCGGGACGATCCACAAAATGAAACACGAAAGGAAGTATTTACCATGACGAATAAACAGATCATCCGCGCCGCCGCCGAACGTCTTGACCCGGCCACGCTGCACCAGATCGCCACCGCACACCACACCCCGGAAGAGATCGCCGCCGTTGCTGCATCTTGCAAGATTGTTGACAAGGACGGCAACGAAAAGCCCGCCACCGCCGCGGACATTGAGATCATGTTTGCAGCGGACGAGCTGCACACGTTCGACTTCTGGAAGAAAGAGGGCAAGAGCGTCAAAAAAGGCGAAAAAGCATTGCTTGAATGCTACTTGTGGAAGTACACCACGAAGCCCAGCAAAGAGCAGCGCGAAAAGGCCGCGGCAGAGGGCAAGGAAGCCGCACCCGATCCGCATTACTACCCTACGAAGTCCCATCTTTTCAGTTGCTTACAGGTCGAAAGCAGCAAGCCCGCCCCGCAAGCCCGGTTCAAGTCCACGGCGGAGATCATCGCATACAACAAGCGGCTTGCAGCCGAACGCAAGGCCGCGAAAGCCGCAAAGGAAGCCGCCGAAAAAGCAGCAGCCGAAACCGTCCGCCCCGCGCCGGTCGTCGTTGAAGAGCACCACGAACTTCCCGAACTGGTTCACGTTGAACCGCTGCCCACGAAAAAGGCCGTGAAAAAGCCCCGCACCACGAAAGCCGCCCCGGATGCCGTCAAAAAGGCAGAACAGGCCGCACGGGATGCAATGAACCGCTTTATTGCTGTTCCCGAAACCGACCGCGCCGGACAAGCCGCCGCCCTTGCTGAGTGGCGCACCGCACGAACCGCCGTAGAGGAAGCAAAGAAGCAGCCCGCCGCCCCGGTCGTCGATCTGGACAAGCTCGAAAAGCTGTTTGGTGAGCATTATTCCCGGCTGTACCGCTCTCACGATGACGACGAAAGCCACGAATACCGGGAAGCGGTGAAAGAGTTTGACAACCGTTCAAAGAATGACCCCGCGTTTCATGCGCTGGTGGATCAGTGGGTGCAGAAGATGCACGACTTTATCAGCAGCGACCGGGAAGCAGCCGCCTTTGTGATGGCCTTGCACGAACTCGAAGAAGAGCAGAGCAAGCCCGAAATGGTTCCCAGCGTCCAACAGCTCGACTTTGCAAGCATCGCCGCCGGTGTGCTGGCATGATTCCAGCGCGGACACTCTAGCCGGGTTGCACCGCACAAAGCAGCCCAGCCCCACACCCCGCCGGGGTGAATCACGAAAACGAAAAGGAGATTATACCATGACCGCCAACGAAGAGAAGAACGAACTTGTTGTTGTGGATGTTCCCAACGTCCATATCTACGCTTTCACCGTGTCCGGCTGGCCCACGCCCCGCACCGCCGAAGAGGTGTTAAACGCCGCCCGGAAGAGCACCGCCGAAAGCATCCAGCGGATCACCCAGATCATCGAGTCCGGCGACTACGAAAGCGACCGGGGATATTGGGAAAGCCGCCTTGCGCAAGAAAAGGCCCGCTCTTATGCCGTCATGACCTACGGCGAATGGCTGGACTTTGAGCGGAAAAAGCTGCTCACCCCGGAAATGGTCGAGATCACGAAACAGGACTATGAGAACGCGCTGAACGTGTTGCCGCCGCGCAACTGGCACACCCGGAACAACATCGAAGAGTTTTGCAGCCGGGAAATGTACAGCGGCACTTACACCACGCAATATGCGTTCCAGCTTGTAACGGGCCGCTACTTTGCGAAAATGGTTGATTGCGCTGATTCTTCCACATGGTTGAGCACGATTTTAGCCCAGCAGTGAAACGGATACCTTGACGGGCCGCACCGTAAAGCGACCCGATCCAAACGCCCCGCCGGGGTGAATCAAACACGAAAAGGAGAACGAACCATGACGACCCCGAACGATAGCCGGGACTTTTACCCTACCCCGGACAATCTCGCGTGGGAAATGGCTTACAGTCTGCAAAGCACAAAATACGGCTGGAAGCACCTACCGCAGCCCATCCTTGAACCCTCTGCCGGTGACGGCGCACTGGCCCGCCAGATTCACGCCGTCGCAGATATTCGGCACGATCCCAAAACGGGAGAACTTGACCGTTACAGCACGAGCAAGGCGAAAGAGTTTGATCTTGACTGTGTGGAACTGTCCAGCGACTTCCGCGCCAAGCTGAAGAAAGACGGTTTCCGCGTGGTGCATGACGATTTTCTCACGTTCCGCCCCGCGAAGAAATACGCGGCGATCATCATGAACCCGCCTTTTTCCGCCGGTGCTGCTCACTTGCTCAAGGCTTTAGAGATCATGAAAGACGGCGGCAAAATCCGCTGTCTGCTCAACGCCGAAACGATCCGCAATCCCTACACGAACGAGCGGAAAGAGCTGGCGCAAAAGCTAAACGAACTCAACGCCCAGATCAAATACATCCCGGACGCTTTCAAGAACGCCCGCCGCGCCGCCCGCGTTGAAGTAGCGTTGATCTCCGTTGACATTCCCGACAAGGAGCCAGTAAGCAAAATCCGGTTGGAACTCAACAACGAAATGACCGACCACATGAAAGCCGATCCGCAGCTTGCCGCGCTGGTGTCTGCTGATCCCATCGCCGCCGCGGTGGAACGGTACAACGCCGCCGCCGAGGGCATCCGCCGTATCTACGAAGAGTACAACGGAATCAAGAGCCTGTTTTCTGCTGCTACCGCAGACGACAAGGAAACCGAAGTGCTGAACTTCAACAAGAGCTATAACGAAGCGATCCGCAGCTTGCGCGGCTTGTACTGGCAAAAGCTCTTTGACCTGCCCCAAATCCGGGACAACTTAACCAGAGCGATGCAGGACGAATATCACAACCGCGTTTCCGAACTGGTTGACTACGATTTCAGCCCTTACAACATCCTCACGATCCGGGAAGAAATGTCCGCCAACATCGTGCAGGGCATCGAAAGCGAGATCGTGGAACTGTTCGACGATTGGACGAATCTGCACTACAATTCCGAATACTCGAAGAATGTCCACTACTACAACGGCTGGTGTACGAACGAAGCGTACAAAGTCGGCAAGAAAGTGATCTTCCGGTGTCAAGCGTTCAGCGATTGGTCTGGGCGGTTTGAACCCAGTTGGAACGCGGAAAGCTGCCTGTCACGAATTGAACGCACCTTGCACTATCTGGACACGAACGGCAAGAAGTACAACGGTGATGATCTCCGGGCCACGCTGAAAGCTGCCGGGGAAGCCGGACAGAGCCAGAAAGTGCAATTCCACTACTTCACCGCCACGTTTTACAAAAAAGGCACTTGCCACATTGAGTTTTCAAATGACGACATTTTGAAGTCATTTAACCTGTTCGCCAGCCAGAAGAAAGGATGGTTGCCGCCGTCCTACGGCAAGAAAGCCTATCACGACATGAGCAAGGCAGAGCAGAAGATCGTGGACAGCTACGAGGGCGAAGCGAGTTACACAGACACCCTTGCACGGCATCTGATCCCCACGAAAGCCACGCTTTTACAGCTCAACGCATAAAACGGATACTCTAGCCGGGTTGCACCGTAAAGCAGCCCAGCCCCAGCCGCAAGGCTACCACAAAACGAAAAGGAGATACAAACCATGCGTGAATACGATCCGAACCACCGGTATCAGGTTATCACCTGCGCTTCCGCCGATTTCACCGATGAAGATATGAGTTTCCGCACCGTCGCCGAAGCCCGCACACGAATTTCCTATCTGGTCAAAGAATATGCCACAGACGGGCGCGATCTGGACGGAGCCGCGATTTTCGACCGCAAAACGAACTGCTGCACCCATCTTTTCGGGTGCGCGATGCTGTCCGCGTTCTCTGTCGATGTCGCCGCACGTTCCACGCCCCGCAGATACCCCGATATGCCCGCGGCCAGCACGATTTACTACTTCATCTACTGCAAAGGCCCCGGAGATCAGCATTTCACCCTCTGCGACCCGTGGGGCGGTAGGCGCGGCATGAACAAGGTTTTTGCGCCCCGGTTCACGAAAGATCAGGCGGACAAGGTTGTTGCACGAATGGCCGAACGAAACCCCGGCTTTACCTTTCAGCGGCGACCGGCTCGCTAAATATCTGGACACCTTGACGGGCCGCACCACACGAAAAGCGACCCGATCCCACCGACCGGCGCACCGCCGGGATGAATTACGAAACGCAAAGGAGATTCAACTATGAAAATTACAATCATCGACACCGCCGCATACCTCGACACTCCCTATAACCCCGAATTTGTCAGCCAGATCAAGAACATCGGCGGCGCACGGTGGGACAGCTCCCGCCGGGAGTGGAAGATTCCTGCCGCCTGTGTAGAACAGGCCCGCGAGATCATGCGCCGGGTGTTCGGCGAGTGCGATCCGCCCGACGAAACCCGCCGGGTAAACGTCAAGCTGACTTTCAGCGAGAGCGTTTGCGGCAATACCCGCGAATCACTTATCATCTTTGGCAAGCAGATTGCCCGCGCTTATGGGCGGGACAGCGGCGCGGTCGTCGGCGGTGACGTTTCTTTCATCGAGGGAAAGCCCACCAGCGACGGAAGCCGCGCCAACTATTACGCCCGTGTTCCCGCCGGTGCGGTTGCTCTGCTGCGCAATGTCCCCGAAAGCATCCTGCACGAAGATTTACCGGACGGCGTGACTTATGAGATCATGCCGGATGAAACGGCCCCCAGCCGTGAAGCACTTCTCGCAGAGAAAGCACGGCTCACGGCGCGGCTTGCCGAGATTGATAAGTTGCTTATCTAATCCGCCCGAACAGCTTAACTACACGGCCTGCGTGGGCTTTATGATATTGCAAGTCCATAACGAGACAGAAAGGATGATTTTCTATGTTCACACCCTACTTTGTCGATTCCACCGGCAAGAAGCACACGTTCCCTGACGACTTCGCGCTGAAAGGCGGTTTGGTTCTCGCTTGGCGACGCGGAGAAAGCGTCTTTGACTACCGGTATCGTCTGAAATCCAGCTACACCGGCGGGCACGACTACCAGCTGCATTCCATCCATCAGAGCTGCGACGGTTTCACGGTTCAATTTTCCTACGAGAGCGCAATCGGTGGAGAGAACTATTGCTTGTGATTCTTTGCCCCGGTTCCCCGCCGGGGCTTTTTGTGTTATACTTTCATCAACGAATTTTCTATTTTTCGTGCCAGAGATTGAACTATGCTTTACAAAATGCGTAAAAAGGAGGTCTTTTTGTGAACGAAGCCCAGTTTTTCGCGCCTTGGCGTGTTGTCGCCGAATTTGCCGACGATTCCCGCCTGACCTTTGACGGATTCACCGAAGAGCAAGCCCGCGCAGCTATGGAAGCCGCCCAGAACGAACACGGCGACATTGCGTGGTGGGATCATGTAACCGATGTAAATTACAGCGACGGCCAGTATTACAAGACGCTCCGCCAGCCGCCCACGGTTCATGTGGTAGATTTTTCCGGCTATGACGGCCCGCTGGATGAAAACGGTTTTCCGGTCGGTCTGCCGAACGAGATCAGCGAATACATGAAACAGCAGGGTGAGCCGCCCACCGTTCCGAAGATCATCTTCAAGAAGAACGAACCGAAAGAGGATAGCGAAACATGACCAGCGAAACCAACGAATTTGTCCGCCAGCTCTTGAACCAGATGCAGGAAGAAATGACTAAAGAATACTTCAAGCAGGAAAGCACGACTTCCCCCGAACGGTTAAAGGTGCTGGAAGCGGATGCAAAAATGCGGCTCTGCACCGTTCATCACCTTGCGCCGGAGAACGTCGATGTTTCCGGCCACGAAACCAGCCCCGGCACTTATACATTCACCGTCACCGAACGAATCCCGGTCAGTACGTTCACGATTCCCACGAATTGAACACGAATTTCTTCCATCCCCTGCGGGCATCCCGCCGGGGATTTTCTTTTCTCGTTTTGTTGCTTTTATTCGCATTTTGCGCTATCATTGAAGTGGAGATTTTGCGCCAGCCGGGAACGCCCCAGCCACACGCAAAAAAGAACATAACGAGGTGAAAATATGTGTCGTAATGTTACCCCCCCCCCGACGAAAATAGGGTTCCAGAATGGGTGAACCACATTCCCACCGTTTCGGACGGTCCGCTGCTCAAAAGCTACCTTGCCGCCCTCAAAGCCGACATGACACCGACCTGCATTGACGGTCAGACCGGTTATTTCAGCAGCAGACACGGCAACTACGTTGTCACGCTGGACGTGCCGAACGGCTGTGTTTGCGGTAGCCACACCCGGCCTTGCAAGCACCAGTACCGCCTTGCAATGGAGCTTAATCTTATGCCCGGTGATTTCATCCACGATCCCAGCAAAATCAAGTACAAGCTGGACGGCGTAGATTTTGAAACTGCTGTTGACCGCATCGAGCAGCTTCCCGCCACGGCACAAAAAGAGCTGTTCGGCATCCTGTCCAGCCTGTTCAATGGCAAGGTGTACAGCGGCACTCTTTCAGAGGATTCCGCCCGCGCTCTTGTTGGCGGCAACGTGCTTTTGCGGATTGACGATCCCGCCGGGTATCGGCTCTGCACCGATCTGGACAAAAGCTCTTTCATGCTAGACAAGTACCTGCGTCGGAAATTCGACTTTGACATTTACTTTGACCCCTATAATCGTGGCACATTCTCTGTTCCGCACGGCTGCACCGCCGTCTATGACGAGGACGATCCCGGCCACCCCTACACCGTGACCGCGCCGGATCGCACCGAACAGGACAAGAAGATCAACGCTATGCTTCAAAAGCATCACTGTGACCCGCTGGACGGCTTCACAGTGCGTTTTGGTGAGTGATAATATAAACTAACGCCCTCGACGGAGTTACCCGCCGAGGGCGTTCTATTTTGGCGTATTCGCAAGTTTGTTTTTCTGAGCGGTTCGGAGGATTTGCGGAAGCGGTTCATCGCACACGCGCATAGAGCTTTACCAACTTGCCTTTATAGACAGCTTTCTGGGCTGTTCCATTGCCCGCTGTCCGGGCGACTTTTTCTGCCGGTTCTGATAGATTTTCTATCACTTTCCCGGCATACCCAGCACACCGGCCCTTTTAATCGCGCGCGTCATACGCGCGGGAGAGGATTTCTTCGATCATGGGAATTTCATCGAACATCCCGCCCAGAACGACCAGAGCCGCGTCTTTCCACCTCTGCGCGGTGATCTTCTTTTTGCCGATGGAAATAGCAATGCTTTCCCACGTTTTTTGTAACGACCGGTCGGCGTAGACATACCGCCCTTTCAGGATCGTTTTGTAATCATCGTTCAGCCGGTCTAATTTCTGCCGGATTTCCTGTAAATCCGACTTCAACACGACCCGCCGGACAATCAGCTCATTTTCTCGGTTCTGGTACTCTTCGTTGTCGGCCAGCTTGACGGCAAGGGACGCGGTGCTGTCGCCGGGTGTGCTGCCATGTGGCATACCGTCCATCGCAAGGCCCTTGATCGGGCTGTATCGGTCTTGCAGCTCGGCCAGCTCCATGTTGACACTATCAAGCTGCTTCTCGATCTTGCCATAGTAGAGCAAAATCTGTTCAGTGTCCTTTTTCTGCATCCGCGTTTATCCTCCTGCCTGTCAGCTCTCAGATTTCTTTCCCGAAGATCGGCTTCGCGCCGGGTTCTTCGTCTATTGCCGCTTCTATGCCCGTGGCCTGCTCATAGCACTGGGTCATTTTGTAGTAGGCCACATATTCGCCATCTTTCGACCATTCAAGGAACTGCCGGAAGTTGCCCTGTATCTCTTTCAGGGCGGCGGCGATTTCTTCTGTGGTGTAGCCCAGACCGTCCATGACCTCGACAAAAAACCGGGCCACAAGATCACCCTCGCCGCGGCGTTCATAGAGCTGCACCCTCTCCCACTCTTTGCGCGGCCACTTCTCGACCGGCAGGGTGAAGTCCTCTTTCATCTTGGGGGCCGTGCGCTTGCGCAGATTTTCCCGTGCTTTCGGTGTGCCGTACACGTTGGTTTCCAGCGTGTACACCTCACTCCGCCGGATAAGCTCTGCCTGCCAGCGTTCCACCCCGTCCCGGTCAAGGTCGAAAAGATTCTGCGCGGCAATGATGGCGCAGTACGTCACCACCTGCCCCACAGCGGCCCGGTTGAGCTTCATGTTCTTCATGGTGTCGCCCTTTGCGACCACACAGCGGTTGACAGCCTTTTCGTACATCATCTTCCGCACTTCAACAGGCGGCATAGATTTTCCCATGTTCTTCATCCTTTCTGTTTTCCAAGACTCTTCCACGCTTTGACCTCTGCCGCCGTGTCTGCGGTGATATGCTCGATGAAATGCCAGCCCCGCGGCTCGGCCACAAGGTCAATGAACATCCGGCGACGGTGTATGTAATCGCGCTGCTGCCGCCGGACAAACTTCGATTTCACTTCGACGGCTTCAACCGTGCCGTCTGCATAGGTCAGCACAAAATCCGGGGTATAATGCACCGCCGGGAGTTTCACCGCGTCATACTCTTTTTCTGGCAGGAGCAGGAACGTGCGGTGCAGCTCCACTTTCACGATCTTCCCGGTCTGCACTTTGGGCAGAATCGTCCCCATGTAATATTCGTACTCGCCCCGGCTGTCAAAGTCCATGCCGATTTTTTCAGCGGTGGCAACTGCGGCGGGGACAGACTGCGGCAAGGCGCACTTTCCCCGGCTTCTGGCCGCGATCTGTGCTTCTGCCTGCGCCCGGTATCTAGGCGGCAGGTCGTCCAGCGTCAAACGGTTCAAGGCTGATTCCTCCTATTCCTCCGCTGTTCCGGCTTGCGGTACAGGCGCACGATCAGGTGGCGGGTGGCGTTGCCGGTTATGATGCACTCGCACCGGTGCAGGGTATAGCCGGGATACATCCTCTCCCAGTAGTCTCGATCTTCCAGCCGGTTCTCGCAAACGTCTTTCAGCCGGGTGCGGCTCATTTTCCCGTCATTTGGGCGCGGCATCTTCGGCGGTTTCAGCCCGCGGCTCTGCCGCCAGTGACGTTTGCAGCGCACGTTCTTGGTGATGTACTTTGCGAGGGATTCAATGCTGTTGTGGTCAAACTCCAATGGCTCGCACCGCGATCTGCCGCGCTTACCCCATGCCTTTTCAACCATTTCACGGGTCAGCCCCGCCGGGTGGGACATGATAACATGATGATGGTGACGGCCCAGCGGCTTGTCCCCGTCCATCGTGCAGTATTCCGAAACCACGATCCATTTCGGGTGTTCGATTCCGTTTTTGTCGCAGATGCGGTACAATGCTTTGATGGCATTGGAAAAATCCCGGTCGGCACGTTGCAGATCACCGGGCGCAGGGTGGTGTTCTTCGTTGTAGGTGTATGTAACGGAATAGTCACCGGGCCGGAAGTTCCGGTTTGCCAGCAGTTCCAAATACCGACCACTCTTGCGCAGATTATACGATTCCTTGGCAATGCTGGTGGCAAGCTCTTTCTTTTTCCGGGTGCTGGCCTTGTGCTGCTGCTCTGTCACCTCGAAGAAGTCCACCTGCATAGAGGGGGCCGTGGCATAATTCATACCGCAGATAAATTTCTGTTCCCGAACTCTAAAGCCGCCGGTCATATTCTCCACGTCCTCCTTTCCGCAAACGTCATGGAATTTTCTTAATCATGGGCCACAAACACGAGAGGGGGAACGATGCAGAGGGGAAACACCGGGCCGCGTTCCCTTTGCTCTCTATCCCGGTAGGCTGCTGTAACGCCGCCCTCGTTTTCCCTCTGCACTCCCTTTCCCCGCCGGAGGTAAGCGCATCTCTCCGCGCTCTTCTCTCTGTGTGTCCCTTAGTTTATCTACGGTATACAAGCCCCTTGCCGCCTCGTCAGGGCGGCAATTTAACGACGGGTTTCCTATATAATATAGATATGGGCTTTGGCGGGCCGCTCAGACAAGCGACATGATCCACTCTGTCAGGTTTTGCAGCAGCACCGACAGCAGGTTTGACAGCACAATGCCGACACACAGCCACCAGAGGGCGATTGCGGCCAGTCTGCGGATTTCCGCCGGTTCAAGTTTTTTCATTTTGCTCTTCCTTTCTTCCCATGCAGGGCAGGTATTTTCCGGGTCAGTGAAGTCCGCCCGGTACTCAGAATTTCCGTTGAAGCACACCCATGTATAGCCGTCATGCCATGCACAGGTGGAACATTCTTTTTTCATGTTCTGCGCCTTTCTTCTATAATCGAACCGCACACTGGACAAAAACTCCCGGCGCAATCGTCCAAACGGTGATCGCAGTTAGAGCAAAACGGCACTGTGTATTCTTCGAGTTTCAAAACCCGCTGTGTATAAACCGGCTTTCCATCGTACAAACACTCGTTTGTCGGAACAGGATCATATACGACAAACTGCTTGGGCCGTTTTCTCCATGCGATGTGCGCCACCGGGCGCACCCCCTCCGGGGCGACCCTCGGTGCGCTCTCAACCACGCACATGATCTGTTCCACTTCATCTTCCATGTCCGGGTTACTTTCGCCGCCCAAAATTTCAGGCACGTTCTCCCGGATTCTCCGAAGCAGCTCTTCCGTGTTGGTAAACTGTTCCATCTCAATTTCTCCCAGCTTTCAGCGCACATTCCGTGCAAACAAACTTCATATCCGGGTTGACCTGCAAAACCAGCTTCGCGTTGTTGGTCTGATACCAGCACTCCCGGCCACACTCTGGGCAGGTTTTCAGTTTCCAGTCTGCCGTCCGCGGGTGCGGGACGTTCTTTTTCAGCGGCATCATGCCGATTGCCTGTAAGACACTACCCATGATCTTCACCTTTGCCTTTCAGTTTCAGCTCTATTTTCGGCTGTGGCTGATCGCTGCGGTTCAGCGGCGAATAATAGCTGACGCACCCCGCAACGCCATCCGGGTTATCATGCCATGACAGCGCGTGGCGAATGACCAGCCATACAATTTCCGCTCTGTACGGAATTTTCATCACATCCGAAATTGGAGCAGGGAGAACGCAACGGTTATACAGCTTTTCCATTTCCTCCCGCATGGTATCCCGCCGATGCAGGGCAACGTCAAAAGCATTCTCCCGCTGCTCGTTCGTCTCATACACATTGTTTTCCAGATCGGAATAAAATTTTTCCATGCAGAGGTCGTCGGCCATATCCCAGAACTGGCCCATGTGCAACCTCAGATACCACTCACAGGCGGTCTTTACCGCTTCCGCCACCGGTCGGCTCATGGTGATTGTCACTGTTTCCACTTCCGGCACGGTTTTTTTCTTCTCCATGACTATCCTCCCTTGCGCCGGGCCAGTTGTTCCGCTGGCTACTTTCCTTTCTCGAACGGTTCTTCTGCATATCCAATAATTTCTATGGAATGTGTACAGCAGTTCAATTCCTGCTCCAAATCTCCACGAATCGGTATGTCGAACCGTTCATCCACTACATCAACAAGTAATTCAAGCGTTACTTTTTTCAGCAATGTATTGTTCCCCCTGCTTAGAATCGGTCTATGTCGTCCAGCAAGTTACCGATCAACCAGTTGCCAGCCTTTACAGCAGCGTTCAGCCAGTAAATTACCCATTGCGTAACGCCAACGGTCGTTCTGTGCAGAATCGACTTTTCGCTTTGCTCCTTTAGCTCCTTTTTTTCTTCGATTCTAGTCGTGCTCAAATACCTGTAACTCTCTTTGAGATTCCGGTTATCCTCCCGTAATTCAAAATTTTCAGCCGCTATTCTGTTCACGGCTTCTTCAAGAACTTTATTTCTCTCGGCCAAAAATTCAGCATCTTCGGCGGTATACGGCGGACACATAACTCTGACGTAAAATTCTGGTCTACCTCTCATTCTGTGTCCTCCTTGTTGTTGAATTTGAAACCCAGAAAATCGGCAACTCCATAGCTTCCATCCCTGCACGGGTGACAAGTGTAGATTGTCGGTTCCATGATTTCTTCCGGTTCTTTCAAGTCAACTGCTCTACACATGATCTTCATTACAAAGCTACGGTTGCCTTCTTCTCCGCTGGTAGAGCATTCCACAAATTCTTCACCGCACAATCGGCATTTGTAGATTGCATCAAACATCTTCATTGTTCGCTTCGTTCTCCACTTCATCCGTCAGGTCATCGAATGTCTGTTCATGCTCTTCCTGTTCGCCAGTATGCGTTTCTGCCATCATAGCTACCAGCTCTTGCAGTGTCGCTTCTGCATATTCGTTCAGGGAATAAGACGTGACAGCAGCGCGTACTCTCATACCATTTTTTACCACATAGTACGTTCTTCCGTCAGCGCGTTTTCTTTGATAGTAGCGAATAAACCCGTTGTTCTTGATTTCGTCCTCAACCGGTGCAAGCTGCGACCAGCAGATAAGGCCGACCATGTGTTTATCTTCCGTTGTGACCGGGATAAGGATTTCTCCCATGTAGTAAATGCCGACGGCCATTTTCTTTACTTCTACTTCGCCCTTAACCGTGTCGTCCAGATTGAACCCCTCAAGATCGCTTTTGTATGCGCAATCAAAATCGTTGTAGACCACCTTTTCGATCATGGTATCTTCGCTGATTCCCAGCAGCGCACCCATTTGGCTGCGGTTCAGCGGGAGCGGGAAGCCTGTCGCACAGTAGATAGCCGATGCTGTTCCAATATAAAAGTCGTCGCTCTTGATATTGTGAAAGACGTTGCACACAAGCTGTCGTTTCACCATCTTTGTAACTCCCGAAAGTTTCATATTCAAACCACCTTTCTGATAACTGCAAACGGCGCATATCCGGGAAACTGTTCGTCTGCGGATTTCTCCGCCGCTTCACCGGCTTCACGTTCCGTTTCCGCTTCAAATTCCTGTCCGATGATGATGCACGGCGCAGTCACGCCAGCACCATTCCAACCGGCAACGCTGATGTAGTACCTGTTCACAAGTCCCGCACCTCCGTTACACTGTCCACTTGGATTTTCTGGTACTGCGGGTAGTACAGGGCCGCTTCTTCTTTTGCCTTGTCCGCTGCGTCAAGTGCTTTCGGTGCTTCTATGCGGTACGGCAGATAGGCCGGTGTTTCCTGCCTATGGCGGTTTGCGTTGCTTCTTGCTCTGCTGCACCGCAGCATGACTAAGTATTTCGGCATTGTCCTTTCCTCCTGTTAGTTTCGGGCATTTCCGGGCTTGAACCGGTAGGGGCCTGTCCCCATGCTCACAGAATGGAGCCGCCGCGCCGGGCGGCTCCGGTAGGAGAAAATCAGTTGATCCCGTTGATGATGGGAATACTGCCATCACCGCCAACGTATGTAGGCAGTTCGCCATTCCAGAGGGAATCGACGTTTGTGATCCGGTAGTATTCCAGCAAATTGCTATTCAGGCTGTCATTGAGGGCGCGGTTTGCTTCCGCTTTCTTTTCGGCAACGTACAGCTCCGCGTCCGCCGCAACCTTGGATTTCTCCGCTTCTGCATTGGCCGCGATCAAATCAGCGTCCGCCGTGGCCTGTGCTTCAACACGACGTTTCTCTGCATCGGTTTCCGCCTTTTCCTTTTCCTGCTGGGCCTTTACTTTGGCTTCAACGGCATCCGTAAAGGTATCGGTGAAGTCGAAGTTGGTGACGCTGATATACTGCAAGTCAATGTTGTACTCTGCCAGTACTTCCCGCAGTTTCGTGTCCATCTGTGATGCAACGGCATCCCGGTTCGAGATAAGACTGCTTGCATCGTAGTGGGCGACCACGGCCTTGACCGTTTCCTGCACACGGGGAGTAATCAGAGTGTCCTCGTACTTCTTGCCGACCGACTTGTAAATCGTCATGGCATTCTGCTGGTTGATCCGGTAGCCAACGGCAACGCTCGTGGCGACTTCCTGAATGTCAGAACTGAACGCCGATAAATCCATGTTCATTTCCTGAACACGATTATCCATCTTGACGATAGACTGCCACGGTGACTTGAACACCACACCAGCGTCCTTTGTGCCATCTTCGACTTTGCCGAACGTGGTCACAATGCCGGTGTAGCCGGTGGGGACGTAGGACACGCAGGACACACCGATCATGATAACGGCGACCACGCCGGGAATAAATGCTGCGGCCTTGCCCTCTTCGGACAGGAGCAGAACGGCCAGTGCAACCAACGCGGCCAGCACTCCGATGATGAAAAAGATCATATTTCCTCGCTTTCGCTCATGTGCTTATGTACGGGCGAAAGCTGCGGTGGGGTCCGATCTGGGCAGGTTTGGTTTCCAGTTGTTTATAAAAAGCTCACCTGCCCCTCAATGTTTTTCTTCTTCGGTTTTCTCGGTCTATACTTTTTGTTCTCGTCCAGAACGTCCACCGGGTTGAACTCAAAGTGCTTGCACTTGTTCGGATTTCTTATCTGCTTGCCCTCTCGCATTTCGTCTTTGGCTTCGCAGTAAATCAAATCGTCGTCATTCAGAACCGCCAGAGAACAATACCGGCAATACTGTGTCACCCTTTGCCCTCCGTAAAAATATCAGTGTACTTCGTGTACACCTTGCCATTATGGAAGTAGAGGTTATAATCGCACTGGGTAATGTACCACCAGAGCTTCTTGTGATACTCCGTCAGCAAATCGTGGAGGTGGTAGGTTTCCTTGTAGTTTTCATCTACCCGCTGGCGGAAAGAAAGTTCGTCAATCTCTTTGCTGCCCGCCACATAACCTGCGATGAAAAGCACATCCTGTTCGGTCATATTGTCGTCAACGACAAATACCACGCGGACTATCTCACCGAACTTTCTTTTAATGTGGAGCAGATCGTCGAATTTATGGACGTGGTACACCACTCGTTCAAACCAATTAAGCGGGAAGTCTTGCACTTCCGGGCTATCCGGGAGATAGCTCGTGTGCATTTCCAACTTGACGTTTCGCCGTTCTGCCGTGTGGAAAAGGCCCTCGTAGAATGACCAATGATCTTTCCAATGGAACAGCGGATCGCCACCACCGGACACTGAAACCCACTCCGGCCTTTCCTTGCAGAGCACCTTGTTGAGCGGTTCCTGTGTGCTGAAATCGTCTGTTTCGCTCATTTTCAGCCCATTGTTTCTTACGATGCACTCCGGGCAGGTGTAATGACAGCCAAAGTTCGTAATGATGCTGACATACTTTCCGGGGTTTGCGTTGACGCTACGCATCGGCATAACTGCTTTTTCACTTTTCATCTTGTTCACCTATTTCATTGCCCCATGCGTCCCATCCGGGCGACCGCTGGCGGGCAAAAAGTTCTATCCTCGGCACGTCACCCAGCAGCTCCACAATCCGCCGCCTTGTTTCTTCCGGCTTCTTGCTATGTTCCTCTACCGGGGACTCTATAACTTGATGTACTGCATGGCTCTTGATCTGCGCCGCTGGTTTGAATCCGGGCGTTACCCCCAGCAGACAAATCTCGGCGTTCGCTCGTGTATACGCTCCCATGCCCCAAAAGTTTGTGTTGCTCTTCCGGTTCTTCTTGATCCACACAAAGGCACAGGTCTTATACTCGAAACCCCATGCTTCCATGACGCGCAGGGCATCGGCTATCTGTGGGAATGTCGCCCACATGAAGCACACCGCCCCCCCCCCGCAAGATTTTTAACCGGCAGGGCGCATATATCATCCGTCGTCATGGTGTTATAATGCTGCGCGGCATTGCCCCGGCTCTTTGGGCCGGTTCCACACTGGCGATATGACCACGGAGGATCAGCATAGATCGCGGTGTATTTTTTATCTGGCAAATTCATTTGTTTTTCCTCTGGTAGCAGGTGGCACTCCGCAGGATGCAGGTCGTGTCCGCGATCACCGCTTTGTCGTCCCAGTATTCATCTGCGCCAACTTTGCGGGAATCGCTGCCCCACGCTTCGATCCACTCCGGCAAGCTCTGATTCACGGTATCAAAGTTCAGGCCCCACTCTTTGCAGGCTGCAATAGCTGCGTCCAGTTCCTTGCCCGCCCTGCAAGTCCACAGGATCAGGCCAGCACCCGCCTCCTGTTCTTTCTTGGCTTCCTCGATAACGTGCCAGTTTGGTTCCCCGATCTCCGGGTATTTGCTCTGACAAATGCACCCGTCAAAATCAATGGCTATCGCCCTGCGCATTTCGTCCACCCTTTCTTTTTCTGTTCACTTCAGCAAGGTACTGTTTCCGAACATGGATTGCGATGTGCTGCGGCAAGTAATTGCGGTAAATCTGCGCACAGCCCTGAAACTTGTAGGCGTTGTGTACAATGAGCATAATCTTGATCTTGAACATTTCGGCTCGCCCGATCACGCCCGCGCGATATGCTCTTTCCATTGTTGCTGCAATAGTTTCTTCTTTTGTCATTCCGCTCACCCTCCAAGTTTCGGGTCGGGGCATTCCCATTTGTAGTCCTTAAATTGAACCAGTCGATATGTTGCGATCTCGCCCTCTACGATCTCGATTTCCTTGTTGAACTCCATGCCCATTTCATAGCCATACACTCTAAAATCCAAGTTGTACTTTTTGGACATTTCAATATAGGGCTGCTCTTCGATATTCCATGCAGCTTTCATGTTCACAACGAGGATTGACTTCTTGCCCTCTTCGCATAAGTCCACATACTCTCCTTTTTCTACGAAGTTTCTTCTCGTCCCCTCGATATGAGCACTCTTGTCTACATACAGGTACATTTCTTCGCTGTCGGGGTCGCGCTCAAATCTGACAGCACCCTTTACAAGCTCCGTGTGTGCGCCGTCGCCCAGCCAGTTCGTAGTGTAGCAATGCAGACATTCCTCCACCCACCGCTTAATGTCTTCCGGCTTTCCGCGGATTTTCAGTTTTCCCTCTACCCAGTTCGGCATGATTCATTCTCCTTTCAAAATCCACACCTGATGCTCACCGTACCCGCTCCACGCCAGCGCGTTCTCATGGGTATCAACTGCAACATCAATGTGCGTTCCCTGTACTCCCGCGCCCTTGTCTTGCACAATGCGGATTCCTACACCCTCAATGTACAAAACTGTTCCATACGGGAAGATTGACTGATCCGCCGCCACGGTTACGCCCGCCTGTATCGGCTGGCCGCTGGCTGTGACTCCGTGACCCTCCCCGCAGATATGCGGGTATTGCTCGGTGCAGTAAGCCGTGCAGAAAAACACTCCTGCATCTTCCAGCTCAACTTTCCCATCGGCCAGAGCATCAAGGCGAAGCTGCATAGAATCTATAACCTCTTCGTCCTCTAACGCTCGGTTGATCCAGTGCCGCGCTCGGCTTGCATAAATGTCCCGCTGCGTTTCAAGGTCCGTGATCCGGCTTTTCAGCACCCCGACCTTTGCGCAGCTGATGATTTCAGCGGCGCAGATCAGAGCCAGAATCGCTTTATCTCTTCTCGTCACTGTTCCACCTCTTTGGATTTGACCGCCAGCCACCACAGCGCGGCGTGAAGTGCATACTTCGGGCAAGCCTGAACCGTTGCCATGCCTGCCACAATCGGAATTGCTTCTTCGATTTCCTCTTTCTTCGGCATCAACGCAAGATCAAATCTTGCCCGTGCCACCTTTTCCAGAACCCTGATTGCATCAACGTACAGCACGTTCTTGACCTCCTATTTGATTTTTTCTATCCTCGTCACGGTTATCTTTTCATACTCGCGACGGTGGAACTTTTGGATTTTGCGGCGGGCGTTGTACTCTGCTTCGCTCTCGCCCCAGCCGTTGACGCGGATTGTATGTACATCCGTTTCGTCAGCGGTGCAGCAGACGACAACCACCTTGTACCTCTGCATCTACTTTCCTTTCTGTGTTACAATGTTCGGGCCTCGGTCAATCATCGGGCTTCCGTCTGCACGAGCGGTCAGTGTTCTTGCTACCGTATCCCCGGCATTTGCAAAGGCCGTGTCCGGTACATCGCCAACGCTATACGCTACTGCGTGTTCATGTCCTTTTGTTATCGTATACTGCGGGTCGCCATCGTTGCCGATACCAAGTCCCGTTCCTCGACCAAGGGCTTTGTACCGCGTCGCAAGCATTGTGTTTATTGGGAAGCACCCGTGGCTTTCAAAAAGCGTTTGGTCTTGATGGGTTGCCAGCGTTGCGGAAAGTTCTTCTTGCACAAGTGCGCCCTTTCCGCCGCCCTCACATCCTCCACGGATTTTCATGGTATATGCTGCTGCCCCCCCCCCCGCTGGGTTTTGATGCCACCATTCGATCATGCCATGAATAGCAGTCAGCAGTAAGTCCTGCAACTTCCCCCCCCCTGCGGGATGCACGGGTCAAAATTCCATTGAGTGCCTTTTCGCTCAAAAACGACCACTCCGGCGGATTCTCCACAAGTATCGCAGATAGCATATATTCTTCGCCTGCGCTGGGGTACTCCCCAAAATTGCGCGTTGACGATTCGATAGGCAACAGCTCCGTAATTTGCGAAGTTCCTCCACTTTCCGTGCTGCCGAATAAACTTAGCTGCTCCACTTCCGGTAAATTCTCTAAGACAGAGCAGTTCATTGAGGACAACTTCAAAATCTTCACCTCCGTTCGATGAAAGTGCGCCCGGCACGTTTTCCCAGATCACAAAGCGTGGGTATCTTCCGTTAGTTGCTGCCAGCATTTCCCGGATGATCCGTATTGCTTCTCTGAACAGGCCGGACCTTTCTCCCTTCAAACCGGCGCGTTTCCCTGCAATGCTCAAGTCCTGACAGGGTGAACCGAACGTGATAATATCCACCGGTTCGATTTTCGACCCTTTTATTTCCGTTACACTGCCCAAATGCTTCATGTGCGGCAGATGGGTTCTTGTCACCGCAATCGGGTAAGGTTCTACTTCACTCGCCCAGACCGGATGACCGCCGCACATGGCGGCGCACAGCGGCATTGTTCCGCTTCCGTCAAACAGGCTTCCCAGCTTCACCTCATGCGGCGGTTTTCCAAGCTCGCGGAATGCGTTCTGGACAAAGAAAATGGCATTCGGCAACGCCATTCCATTTCCCCACATCGCATATTCTGCCGCCAAACTGTGCAGCCCATCGTGCCACCGCATCAACGCTTCATCGCTCTTTGCGCCGTCCGCGCGAAGGATGGTCTGTTTTGGTTTTGTCTTTTTGATTTCGCAACTTCTGGCATAGACTTCCCGCCAGAAGTTGAACTCTTTCGGATTTTTCAGCGATTCAATTTCCGCCCATCCATCCGGGAACCCTTGCAATCGACTGCATTCCAGCGGAATCAATCGGCGGACGATCCAGTCCGGCTGTTCTCTTTCTTCGCAAACCACCGTTTCTGAACCCCCTCCCAACGCTCCACCTGATTTTTTAAGCGTTCCGCTCACATCATCCTCTATGTAACTGTCATATTGCAGTTCTCTATAAGCGACTGCGTGGCGGTCTACTGTATTCAGCGTAAAAGACGTATCTTCTTTTACGCCGCTCCCGTTTTGGTTGGTGTTCCTATCCACAAAATTCCCGGCCAGACACATTGATTTTTCGCTGTGAACTTTCATGCTACCCCCCCCCCGAATCAAAATCGACTGTGACCTCATGGCCGACGCGCTGTTCAGGAGAGTTGGAGCAATACCATCCGAACTATATACCCTTGCTCCTTGCGGAAATTCCGGTGTCAAACATTCGATTTCCATTGACGTTCTCCATTCTTTCTTGTGCGGACGGTCGGGATCGAACCGACCTTTCGGCTCAGAGTAACATGGGAGCCGTTCTTCTCCATTGCGCATCCGCATAATAGACACCCGCCGCCCTGCTGAACTCAAAGAAAGACAGGGCGGCGGGGCGGTCTGATTTACCAAACCAGACCTACCACCTTTGGCTTGGGTGGATTGGACAAGGCATTTCTTCGCTCATGCAGCGGGCATACCTTTCAACCTCCGTCGTTGTCATGCAGGTATGGCTTGACGCTTCGCGCCTGCCGGTGCAGTCCGGCTTCCATGATTTCAAGTAAAGCAGGTGCGGACGGGGTTCGGCCCCGCTTGCGGTGGTCGGTCGCGCATCCAACCGCCCCGCACCACATATAAAAGCCGCCCCGCTGACGCGGCGCAGGGCGGCTTGTTTACCTCGAAAGATGTTTTGTATCAGCGGCACCCTTGTTGGTTTTCTCGTAATGCTCACAGTTCATGTTGTACCCATCACACGGCGCACACTTCGCATCCGTGATCCTGAACGTGTGGCGACACTGTTCGCTCTTGCGAACTTCCTTTACGGTGGGGCTTCTAATATGTACTTTCATGTTCTTACTGCTTCCCGAAGATGCCTTTAAGAATTTCTTTCAGCACACCCTCGTCCCGGACAGCGTTGAAACCGCTGCTCATATCGAACGCACCGTTGCGGTTCCCGAACTCCGCCTTGCGCCGCATCGCCATAATGCGAATGGTTCCCACGATTGCCCTCTCCATCGCATCTACCGCTTCTGCGTCGTTAAGGCTTTTGAAAATGCCGTCAGCACCTTGCGCCACCAGAAAGCACAGCTTGTACGGACTACCTTTCGCCTTTACCAGCGAGCATCCTTTTCCCTCGTCCACCACCGACAATTCAGCCGGTTCATAAAAGCACTTTTCCATGTCGTTCATAACTTTGTCCTTTCTTTGCTTGATGAATATTCGGAAGTGGCGGCGCATCCCAGAGTCAGCACTGGGCGGCGGGGCGGTGTAAATTCCCCGCTTGCACTGGCTGCGCCATAGAAAGGAGCGGTGTCGTACAGTGCAATGCTTCCGCTCCTGCCCGTGCGGGTCGCCCTGCCGTGTTCTTTTCATCCCCAGCAGGTAAGATGCCGGTCTTGCGGAAACCGGCTGACCGGTGCGCTCCCTAAGTGCCCGGTCATGTGGCAGGCGTGTTTCGGTACGCCCAGACCGTTTTTATTTGAACCAGCTCTTTGCTTTGTCCCAGTTCTGAACAGCAAATGCAACGAGCCACAATGCCGTTGGAATTTTCCAATCAAATACCCACCCTGCAAAACAGCAGATCAGGTAAACCGGAGTGGCGAACGAAGCCCACGATAGGCCCAACGCAAACCCCATGATAAAGCACTCTACAAAATAGATCAGCATTTTCTCTCCCGGCTTTTGGCTGCGCTACCGCGCAGCCCATCAGCTTTTCAGCGTTCAGCTTTCTGCTTCTTCTTGAAGAAAGCGGAACGGCCCCCGTAGGACGCCCACGAAAGAGAGCGCGGATCGCTGAGGTCCAAGCCGAACACACCGGCACCCTCGCCACTGCTCCAGTTGCCGCCGCGGATCGGAATGTATTCGCCCTCAGTTGCATCAATGTAGCAGTAGGCTTCTTCCTCCCCGGCGAACAGCGCATACTCTTTGAGCATTTCGCTCTTGCATTCCGTCTTGACCTTGCCCCACTCAGAGCTGCCCACGCCGCCCGCTTCATCGTTGTCAGTGGTAAACACAATCTCGCTGCCGGATGCGGAAACATACACTGGTGCGCCCTTATCGTCCGTCAGCAGCTTCCAGTCGTCGCCGCACTGGGTCAGGTCGGTTTCGGGGAGTGCTGCATCGTTATTCGCGGCCACCATCAGCACACCGTTTTTAATCCGCAGACCGGCCAGCACTTCCCAGATATTGCCGCACAGATCGTGGACACCGGTTTTGGTGTGATCGTGCGTCCACGTTTCCGGGCCAGTTCCGGTGAGCGTCCGATTGCTGTTCGGTGCTTTCTGGCCGTGCTCCTTATGGTCGCCATGCCATGCGCCGTAGTCGGTGTTCCCGTGCGGCAGAGTCCCCAGTTTCAGACTAAGATTTGCAAGGAAGCCCCACTCTGCTGCCGTCATTGGATGCCAGCCCTCGCCCTTGCTGAAACAGGCTTTGGAGAAGTCGTCCAGCGTGATGTTTCCCGCCGGTTTCTGAAACGGCAGGCTGTACGGCTTTCCGTTAATCATCACATTGGGATACACGGAAATATAGATTTCGTCGTATACCTCGCCGCCGATGATGAACGCCGGGTGCGGCTTGTCGCTGCCACCGAACAACTCTTTATTGCTCATGCGGCGGAATCGGTGCATGATGGACGGAATGCCCGCATCGTCATAGATTGCCACCACGTCCCAGTCTGCGCCGGGTGCAACTTCTTTCGGCGTGGTCAGCGGCTTCATATCTCCCGTGTTCAGTTCTTCCGGGTCACGGCAACCGTCCTCGAAAACGGAGGGAGGAAGAGCCGGGAAGTAAAATCCGGGTGCGGCATACTTGTCCGCCATGTCAAGGAATCTGCCGGACAGCTCCCGCACCATGTCGTCGCTTCCCTCTGCCCTCATGCTCAGGCTCATGTAGTCAAGTTTCACTTTCGCCATGTTCGTTCTCCTTTGCTGCTTTCATCTGTTCACGCCGTTTCTGGCGTTCCTCAAACTTGCGACGTTCCTCTTCTTCCCCTTTTCGGCGGCGTTCGGTTTCTTCGTACCGCCACCGGCCATAGGATTTACCCGCTGCATCCGCCTGTCGAACATCCAGCATCAGCCGATCCGGGGTAATGCGAGTTTTGCGTTGCGCACGTTCCGCCGGGGTGGTCTGGCTCTTTGCATTGCAGATCGGACACAGTTTGATGAACGGTGACTCTGCAATGAATGTTTCCTTACAGGCCGTGCAGGTCTTAAACATCGGCATTTGCGGTGTCCTCCTGCTTCTTATGATGGATGCTGCGGCGGGCATCGCAAATTCTTTTCTGTGCCAGCTCTGCGCTGTACTCACAGTTCCCGTTTTTGTCCACCCGCCCGGTGTCCCCGCGGCGAAGCTCGTTATAAATAGTGGAGCGGTGAACCCTCAGAGTTTCCGCGATGCTCTCCACGCTGATCCTATCGAGGTAATATTTTTCCAGCTCCCGACGATCCTCAATCGTCAAATGTCTGCCGCCCAAAGTTCTCTCAGCCCCCTCGTTTCCTAAAAATGCGCAAAAAAATAAACCCGGAAGAAACCGTGTCGATTTCTTTCGAGTTTATTTTAACTATTCAGCAGAAGCTTTTGAACGTTCCAAACTTGGATGTTTCAAAATCTCTCAAATCTCTTTGGGATTTCTTAACGTCTATTGGTTCTTTTCAAGGGCTTCCTGCTGAGGCTTTGGAAGTCATTCTTTTGCCTCAGCGCTTGGCGCTCAAGTATAATACCACACACCCGCACCTTTGTCAACACTTTTCTGCTGCTTTTTTCATATTTCTTTTCAACTCTTCTTTTTATGAAAAGAGAACCAGCCCTCTACCCGTGCAGCACAGGCCGGAGGACTGGTTTTCCGCTCTATATTCCCTTATATCATATAATTGCTTCCTGTTTCTTGGTGTAGACCTCTTTCAGGTGTTCCGACAACTTCATATTCTCACTGTAGTCCACAGGCACCACAATGACACTGGGCACATCCTGCCGGAACGCTTCTTCCAGCGTCGGAATCAGGTCTTCTGCTTTCTCCACACGGTAGCCCTTGCAGTGCATGGCCTCTGCCAGCATCTTGAAATCGGGGTTCGTGAAGTCCACATAGCAGTGCTCGCCGCCAAACTGTTCCTGTTCTTTCCATTTGATGAGACCATAGCTGGAGTCCTCCCAGATGAGGGTCACAAACGGCACTTTCTCCCGGACGGCCGTTTCCAGCTCCTGACTGTTCATCATAAAGCCGCCGTCACCGCAGACCGCCAGCACCTTTTTATCCGGGTAGAGGAGCTTTGCGGCAAAGGCACCCGGGATGGAGAAGCCCATGCTGGCAAAGCCATTGGAGATCAGACAGGTGTTGGGCTCATAGCAGTCGTAGTGGCGGGCGATCCACATTTTGTGGGCACCTACATCGCTGACCAGAATATCGCTGGGACCCATGACCTTTCGCACATCGGCAAGGATGCGGGCAGGCTTCATGGGACAGCTGTCATCGTTGGCCATGGCCTCGTGCTCCGCTTCCATGGTACGGCGCAGCTCCAGTGCGAACTCCGGCTCGGTGCCGCGGCGAGCACAGCGGAGGATCTCGTACACGCTCTCAGAGATATCGCCCACCACTTCCACAGCAGGCTGATACCGCTTGTTGACATCCGCCGGGGCGTTGTCGATGTGGACAATCGTCATATCCGGACGGGCACCCCACTTGGCCGGAGCGCACTCCACAATATCATAGCCGATGGCAATGACCACATCCGCCTGGTCGAACACCTGGTTGACATCGTCTTTCTGGGGGATGCCTATGGTCCACAGGCTGTACCGATCGTCCTTGGGAACAACGCCCTTGGCCATCATGGTGTTGACCACCGGGATGTGCAGGCGGTCGGCCATTTCGGTGATGGCGGCCGCCGCATGGGCGCGCACCGCGCCGGTGCCCACCAGAATGACCGGATTTTCAGCTTCACTGATGATTTTGCCTGCCGCCGCGATATGAGTCGGGTCCGCATAGAGGTCATGCACCTGCTGGCGCTTGAGGGGCACTGCGTCGGCGGGCATCTTGGCGATGTTCTGGGGCAGGTCGATGTGGGTGGCACCCGGCTTGCCTTTTTCGGCGTGCTTGAACGCCAGCCGGACGATCTCGCCTACCGTGTCCGGGCGGATGATCTGTTTGGAACGCTTGGTGATGGGCTCAAACATGGCGGTCAAATCCAGATACTGGTGGCTGGTCAGCTGCATCCGGTCGGTGCCCACCTGCCCCGTGATGGCCACCAGCGGCGCACCATCCAAATAAGCATCTGCCACGCCCGTGACCAGGTTGGTGGCACCGGGGCCCAGCGTGGACAGGCAGACACCGGCCCGCCCGGTCAGACGGCCATAGACATCCGCCATAAAGGCCGCGCCCTGCTCATGACGCACCGGAATAAAACGAATTTTGCTGTCCCGGATGGCGAACATCAGGTCCAGTGTCTCCTCGCCCGGGATGCCGAAGATCACATCGACTCCCTCGGCTTCCAGACAGTCTACCAGCACCTGGGCTGTCGTTCTCATCTTAGTTTTCTCTTTCATCAATACTTCCCCCGATTCGATTCGATCCAAACGCAAAAGGCAGTGCAGCCCCCATCGGGCCACACTGCCTTTTTCTGCGTCCATTGTACTGAATTTTTCCGATTTCCACAAGAGCTATTTTGACCAAAAAGAATCCGCATTTCCGCTTTTTGCCTCATCAGGCTTGACAAGGGCCGCATATTCCATTTATCATGAGCATGGAGGTAGATCAAAATGCCGAATCTTACATTGCGCGGCTGCTGCATCGGCACTGGCCGCCCCAAAGTCATCATCCCCATTGTCGAGCGCACCGAATCGGCGATTTTGGAAAAGGCCGCCGCGTTTTCCACATTGAAAGCGGATTGTGTGGAATGGCGGGCCGACTGGTTCGACGCCGTTTCCGATGTGAATGCTCTGGCGCATTGCCTGCATGGGCTCCGGGCTGCCCTGGGCGAAAAGCTGTTGCTGGTCACATTCCGCACCCAGGCTGAGGGCGGCGAAAAGCCGTTGGCTCAAGAAGAATACGCGGCATTCTGCACGACGGTCTGCGCTTCTGGCTGTGCCGACCTGCTGGACATTGAGTTCTTCCCAAACCGAGAGGCACTGCCCGCCCTCATTGCGCAGGCCCACGCCGCCGGGATAGCCGTCATCTGCTCCAGCCACGATTTTGAGAAGACGCCGCCCAAAGAGGAGCTTGTCCGCCGGATGACCGCCATGCAACAGGCCGGAGCTGACCTGCCCAAACTGGCCGTCATGCCCCGCAGCCGCGCCGATGTGCTGGAACTGCTGGCCGCCACCGCTGAGATGACCGAACTGCACCCGGAAACGCCCGTCATCACCATGAGCATGGGGGCGCTGGGCGGGGTGAGCCGCCTGTGCGGCGAGGCCTTTGGCTCCGCCATGACCTTTGCCAACCCCGGCACGGCCAGCGCCCCTGGCCAGGTGCCGCTGGACGTGGTCAACGCCGTGCTGGACAGCTTGGCACTCTAATCTGATCGAAAGGAATCAGCAAAAACGCCCTGCGGGCTTCACAGTGTTGTGAACAGCCCGCAGGGCGTTGTGTCTATCACTTTATAATTTCTTCCAATCAAAGTCTCCCGTCTTTGGGGTATATTCAATCCGAATCCGTTCATGACATTTCGGACAGGTCTTCGTTTCAATTACATGGTTTGTTACAAACACTGTCATAAAGCGTTCATAACCGCAATTCGGACATGGAATCTTTTGAAATGGCATCGAAAAGCACCTCTCTTTTTTATCATTTCACTTTTAACAGCTATTTTCACTGGTTTCCCTGGTAATAATAGCCGTACATGCACTCCATAAATGTATCCGTCGAATCGCATTCATCCCCGCTATACGAAGGCACCCACTCGCCGTTGCCGTTTTTGGTAAAGCTCAGATGAAAATTGCAAATGGTCGGCTCATCCGCTATTCCCATCGTATAGTTAAAGGTAATATAGCTGCCCTCTACGTCAATGCTGTTGTTATCGGCGTTGACATACCACTCATATCCCGGGTCATTCTCCAAAAGGTAGCCCACCGCTTCTCCATAAGTGATCGGGCCATAAGAAGAACCCGGCCAGACGGACTGGCACACTTCCGGGATATCCATAACACTCACGCTGCTTCCCGATGCAGTACTCTGGTTTTCCATAGAAGCAGAGGTTCCATTGCTCTCCGCGGCATCCAGCTTTTCCATATTGATACAACCAATATAAACACACGTCCGCGTAGAACCGTCTGCCTGTTCCACCTCGCCAGCGCAGAGAGGAAGGGCCGTAAAAGACACATCATCCCCAGCCAACGCATCAACTGTACCTTTGTAGGCAAACACGCAATATTGCCCACCCACTGGCTGATTATAGCAATCAATGATTCCCATTGTAAACTCTTCATCTTCACCGAGTGAATGTTCCTGAATCATCGCAACCATGCCTGTTTCATTGAAAAGTGCATTTCCAGCTTTTTCCTGATTTTTTATCACACTGCGAAGGTCCATGTTTTCTTGCAGCAGGCCAAGGTCATCGCCGGATAGCGGTTTATTTTGGGAAAAGATTTCATCATGGTCTGCAATAAACTTCTTTGCATTGTCTGTGATGCCTTTGGCGTGCATCCCGTATTCGCCATCCTGAATTATTTCATCAAAAGCGTCGTAAAAATCAACTGCTGAAACTTCCGCTGTTTCTGCAGAGCTGCTGCTCACTTCCGGCACACTACTGCTCACACTTGACGCACTGCCGCCGCAAGCCGTAACCGAAAGCAGGACTGCTGCCGCCAAACACAAACATCCTATTCGCTTCATTCGTGGACTCCTCCTCATTTTCTCGCAAACCGTATAAAGTTTGCTACGATATATCATAGCTTAATTATACGATTTATACAATTATCTGTCAAGGTGTCCCGCCATAAAATCGTATTTGATACTACGATTTGTACAAGGAGTGCTTATGGAACGGGAGAAACCATCATTTGATATTCTCGGGCGAATTGAGCAGGAGCGCCTTGCCCGCGGCTGGTCTGAATATACCCTTGCAGAAAACTCCGGCCTGACGCAATCCACAATTTCTACCTGGCGCAGGCGCAATTTACAGCCCAGCGTTGCTTCTCTTGAAAAAATCTGCTCCGGACTCGGCATCACTCTGGCGCAATTTTTTCAGGAGAACCCCGGAGTTAGCCTTTCTGCCGAACAAGCCGAACTTCTTTCACTTTGGGGGAATTTTTCTCCCGACCAGCGCTCTGCTTTCCTCCAGCTGCTGCGTTCTTTGTCAAACGAATAACTTTACCGCAACAAAAAAGAGATTTACAGCCTGACATTGCAGAACTGTAAATCTCTTTCCTTTTTATCGAATGCTTCGGCGATTTTTCCTTTAGCCGCCGCAGCTCTCGCAGTGGTCACAATCCTCTTCGATCTTGCCCACGATGGGTTCCGGATCGATGCCCTGACGACGATAGTAGTCGGACAGGGCGGCCTTGACCGCCTGCTCCGCCAGAACAGAGCAGTGGACCTTGATGGGAGGCAGGCCTTCCAGAGCCTCGACAACGGCCTTGTTGGTCAGCTTCAGGGCCTCATCCACGGTCTTGCCCTTGATCAGGTCGGTCGCCATGCTGCTGGTTGCGATGGCAGCGCCGCAGCCGAACGTCAGGAACTTGACATCCACGATGACATTATTCTCGATCTTCAGGTACATGCGCATGATATCGCCGCACTTGGGGTTGCCGACTTCGCCCACGCCGTTGGCGTCGGGCAGCTCGCCGACATTGTGCGGATTTGCGAAATGCTCCATGACCTTTGCACTATACATACTTGCCATTTTTACTGTTCTCCCTTCAGGCTGAACTGACGGGCCGTGTTCTGGCCCTGTAACCACATGCAGCTCATCGCGCGGCGGCGGGGGATGACCTCCTCCAGCACGTCGCACAGATATTTTGCTTCTTCCATCGTGTTCTGCGGGCCAAACGTAAACCGCATGGAGCCGTGGCCGATCTCTTCCGGCACACCGATGCTCAGCAGGACGTGGCTCGGGTCGAGGCTGTCCGAGTTGCAGGCGGAGCCAGTGGAAGCGCAGATGTTGTGCATATCCAGATCCAGCAGGATGGTCTCACCCTCCAGTCCCGGGAAGCTGATGTTGACATTGCCGGGCAGGCGGGGGGCGCGGCCGCCGTTCAGACGGGCCTCGGGGATGTTCTTGAGCACACGGTCGATGACGTAATCACGCAGCTCCTGCTCGTGGGCCATCCGGGCGTCGAGGTTGGCCGTAGCCATTTCAAGAGCCTTGCCCATGCCAGCGATGCCGGCCACGTTCTCAGTACCTGCACGGTGGCGGGCTTCCTGGCTGCCGCCGTCGATCAGGTTCTGGGGCCAGATGCCCTTGCGGCAGTACA
>OGJJ01000176.1_pt1 | contig 58445 bp, 57 predicted proteins | sample 1572081 | NCBI WGS metagenome assembly OGJJ01 (sample SAMEA2582122, study PRJEB24529) | metagenome | biome: Human gut stool | place: China | collected 2011
AGATACAATGCGGCGTGCATTGTCACAAAAAACATAGACCCTGGGGAGTGTTTTGAGAAAGCTGATGAAATGCTTTAACGAGACAGAAATCGACAATCCGAAGTTTCCGAAACTGTCCAGGCGGGCTAAATTTCTGAAAGAGAGCGAAGGAGGAATGATGATAATGTATGATGTGATGGAAGAATATATGGAACAGGCCAGGCAGGAAGAACGGGAGAAAGCTCAAAAGGAAAAGCAACAACTTTTAGATTTAATCACCCGTATGTCCCAGAATGGAGACAGCGACAAAATAGAACAACTGCAAAATCCAGAGTTTTTGCAGGAAATGTTGAACAAGTACGGACTGTAAAAGAAATGGCTGTTACACCGGAGAAAGCAGTGGTGTGACAGCCATTTTTGTAACCTTTTTCCCTGCAGAAACATCTAAGTATATGTAACCGAAAATAAGAAATCACAGTTCAGTGACTTTGAAGGAAAGTTACATGTACTGAGAATGGATGAACAATGAACAAACAACAATTTACCAAACAGGTACTGGAGGCGGAGGCATCCCTGTACCATGTGGCACACACCCTGCTTGTGAATGAGGAGGACTGCGCAGATGCCATCCAAAATGCAATTCTGGCAGCCTACGACAAACTGGGCGACTTAAAGAAAGATGCCTATTTTAAAACCTGGCTTACCCGCATCCTCATAAACGAGTGCTACCGGATTCTGCGGGTGGACAGACACCATCTCTCTTTTGAGGAACTGGAGGAGGACAATACCTTGCAGCCTCTGGAAAAAAGTTCCTGCCAGCCGGAACAACGGGTGCTGGAGCAGGACAGTGAAGTGTACCGGGCGGTGTTGGAGCTGGAACTTCCCTACCGGATGCCCTTTGTCCTGTATTATGTGGAGGGGTACTCCGTAAAAGAAGTGGCGCGGATTTTGAAAGTATCTGAGGGCACGGTGAAGACCCGGATGCACCGGGCGCGCAACCAGTTGAAAGCCATGCTGCAGGAAACAACAGCGGGGAGAAAGGAGAACACCTATGAATAAGACATTACGATATCAGCAGGGAACATTTGAAATACCGCAGCTTGAGACGGTTCCCGAAAGCGTCCACCAGTCAGTATTGGGAGCACTGGAGACCATTCAGAAAAAAGAAGAAAAGACCGGAATACACAGCAGTTTCCACCTGTCCAGACGGGTACTCCTTCCGCTGGCAGCAACCCTGGTACTTATGACAGGAATGTCAGCTTTTGCAGTAAGTTTGTATGAACAACGCATGAAAAATATCAATCAACAGAAATTAGAGGAATATTATCTGCAAATCCAGACCGCCCGGGTGGACAGCTTTCACTATAACCGCCCACTGACAGAGACAGAAAGAAGTCGGTTTGATACCCTGAATCAGTCATACGAGGAGGAAGGGATGTTTCCCAAGGGAGCACTCACTGTACTGGAATCCCCGGAGGCGTACAAAGGAAAGGGCGTGGGCTTTTATGAAACCCGCAGCACCTTTTTTCTCCCGGAGCAGGAGCTGACTGATGAGGAACTCCTTCAACTGATAGACTTTTACCATCAGGTCAATTACAGCCTGCAAAAGGTAGGCGGCCAAATCAAACAGGGAGTGATTCAGGAGCCGGAATCAGAAAACAGTGGTTTGGAACAATCCGTGGCATCGGGTAAAGAATGGCCGTCTGCTCTTGCCTACGAAGGAGATTTAAGCATCCATTGTATGGCGGCAGGAGCCGACTCCATTTATCTGGAGGGGTGGGATGGCATAGAAAAAATGGAAATTGGCAGCAGTGTTTCCACACCTTTCTTTGCGGACTATGACAGGGCAAAGGGCGATACCTCTCTGCAGCCTTACATTTTTGATATGGTGGAAACACCGGAGGGCGAACTGTATGTAGCGGTGGTTTTGTGGGATGGCACGGAAGGAAAAACAGGGCAGATCTGGCATTTGGATGCTGATGGAAATTACTTGAATACCTTGGAATTGGGAGACAAAAAGCCCAGAAAACTGGCGGTGGACGCCCGGGGAAATCTCTATGTGCGTCTAGGGAGCCGGCAGCAGGATGGAACCATTCTTTATGTTTACGACGGACAGGGAGCGTTTCTCACGAAGATTACCTCTGACCATGATTTTCATGTTGCCAACGGAATCTGCAGGGGAAAAGACGGCAAGGTATATATGTTATTTGAGGACTTTGACAGGCAGACCGTGACTACGAACACAGGAATTCTCCGCATTGATTTGGAGGAAAAACAGGCAGTGGTGGCAGCCCAGCATTTTCTTCCGGATCATGGGGCTGCGTATGATGTCCTGGCGCCCGGAGGGGACAGTGATTTTGTCATTCTGGGAATGGATGGGATTTATACTTATGATTTGCAGGATGAAGAATCGCAGCTGCGACTGGCAGCCTATGATGCCCCCTGCTCCTTTGAGGGATGCAAAGCCGCAGTTCTTCCCGATGGACGGATGCTCCTCGCCAAACCCACGGAGTACACGGAAGTCACCGTCGACGGAAAACCCCAGTACCGCTGGAAGGCGGAGGGAACGTGCTTTTATTTCATAGAAAATTGAATGAAAAGAGCAATGACAGGTGCATTTTTGAACAATAAAATCCAACTGGAATAAGTAAAGAAAAAATGATATTATGATTAAGACAGTATAGGAATGTAAAATAATATGGGATAGGAGGGAATCTTATGACAAGACAGGAAGTTCTAATGACCTTTGCACAGGGAACCAGAGAAATATTGAAAAGTAATTTATCTAAACTCATTGTCTATGGTTCCTATGCCCGTGGTGATTATAAAGAGAATTCAGATATTGATGTTATGATATTAACACCGTTGTCAAAGGAAGAAATAGAGAAGATTGAGAACGATATTTTTAACCTTGCATTTGATTTGGAACTAGAGTCAGGGATTGTAATTAATCCAGTTCTGGAAAATGAAATTCATTACAAATACTGGTTGGGAGCACTGCCATTCTATAATAATGTGGAAAGGGAGGGCATTGTAATTGGATGAGAGACAAAAAGATTTAAGCAGATATCGAATTACAGAGGCTGAGGATAGTTTGAAAGTAGCTGCACATTGTTTAAGGGAAGAATTGTATAAAGATTCGATTAACCGTTCTTATTATGCTACATTTTATGCGGTAAAAGCTGTATTGGCATTGAGCACAGTTGATTTTAAACGGCATAAAGATGTTATGGGATACTTTAATAAAGAATATGTAGCTAAGGAAATATTTCCACGCGAACTTGGAAGAAGGATTGGAATATTACAGAGAGTACGCGAGAAAAGCGATTATGATGATTTTTATATCGCATCGAGGGAAAAAGCCAATGAACAGTTTCAAACAGCAGAATTGGTTATCAACGAAGTGAAAAAATATTTGGAAAAGAATTAACAGTCAAGACAGTTCTTTAATTACAGACAATGTATAAAATTATGGGTGTAATATGTAAATATCAAAATTTATATATTACACCTGTTTTTATGGTATGATGATTCATAGTTATCATTATGACAAAGTATCTCCAGGTGATAAAAAGATTTTTTGTAAAATATCAGGCTGGGGTGTTATCTTTATTGGAATTGGTCTTTTAGTGACTGCTATAATAATCGGCATAACAGATTCAGCATTAAGTTTTATCGCTTTTGTATTGGGTTTTGTTGTGGGAGTGGTGCTGCTGATTTATGCAGGGGTAAAATATAACTGCTAATAGAGAAGAAAGTTCCGGTTTATAGGACTGATGAAACCAGAAGTTTACATAATTCTGCTTTCAAACCTATAAGCTGTGATAAAAGGCATGTCTTATATGTAGAATTTTAAGGGCATGTTGCAACTTCAACCTATAATATTCGCCAGAAACTAGTCCTTATGGGTAAAAATTACTGAAAAAATTGACAGTGGAGGCTTAAAAGCCCTTTCATAGACATATAAGGGCTATAAAATGAACCTTCTTATAGGTAATTCTTCAATTCTCAGGGGGAAAAGTAACCCATAAGAGCCATAGAAAATTGTAGTTTATGGGTTATCATCAATTTTATAAAGGAATTCCTGTCATGGCAAATACGCGAAGATAAAGTATTCACTGCATACGATTGCAGATTAGTGGAACAACGGAAATCGACGATGAATACTGGATGATTAAATTTCCTGCCCAGATAGATGGAGCGGATGCAGGAGTCATGGAATACGATTACTTTCTTTGTGCAAAAGCCTGCGGTATTCCCATGAGTGATTCCAGACTTTTTCCCTCTACCCTTTGCCAGGGGTATTTCGGTACGAAACGCTTTGACCGTTATAAGGATTCCGAGGGGCAACAGCAGAGAATCCATGTTTTAATGTGTTTGTTCATAATCGGGACGACCATTCTAAGAACTTTTCTTACCTTTATTAGGTAATTGCGAACTTGTTTCGCAATTACCTAATCAGTGAACAATTGCATTAAAGTATTTTTCGGCTTCCTCACGGGTAAGTGAAAATGCCTTTTGAAGCCTTTTCAGAATGGTTTCCGATTGAAAAAAGACGATGAATATGATAGAAAGTCTGCTTATAACCGAAGTATAACGGAAGGAGAAGCTGTTAAAACAGCCTTGAAAATCGCCGCACATGCAGCGGCGTTGGCTGTAAGCAAAGAAGGAGCCTCTGTCTCCATTCCGCAAAAACAGGAAGTAATGCAAAAAAATTTATTGAAAAAGATAGGGAATGTAATTATACAGATAAAGGTTAACGGATTCATAGGCGTGTACCAGACCCTCTACTACTGTATAATGCAGATTTCCTTTCGACCAATCTTCGCTAAACCGGAACAGATCGTCGAGATGTTTCATTTCCTCAATTTGCGGAGTCAGGGAATGATAGGCGGGATCCTTTGTACCGGTAGCAGAGAAAATGTGAAAATCCGTTGCACCATAGCCGGCTTTCAGAATGGAATCATGTAAAGCCTGCGCTGTCTCTTTCGGATGAGAAGAGCCGCCCATGGGTTCAATGATCCAGCAGTCACCGCTCAGAGGGAGGAAATAGGAGAAATAATCCAGATTTTCCAGTAAGGCAAACCAGGTGGTACAGCTTCCCATGGAAAAGCCGCCAAATGCCCGATGCGTTCTGGAAGCTTTTAAGGAATCGGAGTCTGCGGTATTGGCGTAGGTATGGTATTTTCCTTCTACAGCAGGCAGGAGTTCATGAGAAAGTTCATATTGGAAAAATCGTACGTTTTCCCTCTCCTGATCGGCTTGTGGTCTCCCGGTTCTGGAGATGACTTCTTTGTAATAAGAAGGAAACACAACGATCAAAGGCGCTAATTCTCCGGAATCAATACTGTAGTCCAACATATTTTTTACTTTACAGCAATCCAGCCAGGCATCGGGATTCCCACCGCCACCGTGCATTAAATATAAAATATTATACTTCTTTTCCGTGTCATTGTGGTCGTAGCCATAGGGAAGATATACCAGCGCGTACTTGTCCCGCTTTTCGCCGGCCTGGTTGGTGGTTTCATAAGTCACCTTTTCGATGGAACCTCTGAAATTCACATCATGGTATTCGTACTCTTTCATTTTCATTTGTTTTGTCCTTTCTTTGTAATTTGAATAAAAGCTAACACAGCAACTCCGAACAGGAGAGCACATAAATAAAACAGTGTCCGGTATCCGGTAATTCCTGTAATGTACATAAGAATAGCACCACCAATCATGGGACCAAAGCCCTGGGCCACATCGGCACCCAGATAGAAAGTGCTGGTGGCAACGCCACTCTTTTTCTTCCCTACCAGTTCAATACAAGCTGCCTGAAGAGAAGGCTGCCCGGCGCCTTGTCCAATTGCTCTGAGGATGGCAGTGAGCAGAATCACGGAAAGAGAATTGCTTCTTGCCAGTAGGATCATGGAAAGAGCGGTAAGGAGCAAGCCGGGAATGACGGTAACGCGCAGCCCCTTTTTGTCCATAAGTTTACCCGCTAAGGGTCTGATCAAAAACAGGAAAAGAGCATATACAGTAAAATAAACGCTGATTCCGGTAATATTGAGTGCGTCCGAAAACAAAACCAGATAGGAAGCGATGATACCGTTAGAAAAAGAGTAGGTGGCAGAAATCGCCGTAAGCGGCAATGTCTTTAATGCAATAATATCATCAATATGGATAGCATTCCGCCCCTTTTTTTCTTTTTTCGGTTCATGAAAAAAGTGCAGAAGCAGGAAACCGACAAGAGCAAACAGGGAAGAAACGAAAAAGGTAGTCGGCATTCCGAAGGCGTCTGCGATGGCGAGTCCCAGTCCCGGAGCTACAGCAGAACCCAGAACATTTCCCAAACCTAAGTAGCCAATACCTTCCCCCATTTTATCATCAGGGATGAACTTGGAGGCGAGAGCAATTTGACATGTTCCGGAAAATGCAAAGCCTATTCCCACAAGGATGCGGAGCAATGTCAGTAAGGTCACATTCGAGGTCAGAGTGAAGCCCAAAAATCCCAGTGCAATCATGATATTGCTGGCTTTTAAAATAGAGACATTCCGAAAGGTGTCTGCCATAATTCCACTGAAAGGTCGGCATATCAAAGAGGTGATGGAGAAAAGTCCTACAATAACTCCGGCTGTGGAAAGAGAGGTTCCAAGTTCTACAAGATATTTGGATAAAATGGTGGCTGTCATATTAAAAGAAAAGAAGTTTAACGTATTAATAATCAGTATGAAAATGAAGTATTTGTTCCAGATCTTTGTCATTGCGCTGCTCCTGTCTCAAAGCTATTGATATTTTCTCATTTTAAAGGCGAGAAGTCTTTCACTTTTCAAATAATTTTTATTACTTTTCCGTTTTTTTCCCATTTTCCCTTTCCATGCAGTAACTTGATGAAAAACAGACGGGTTGCTATAATGGAAAAACGGGAGGAAAGAGCAATTATGAGCATTTCAGGATCAGAAAACCAATACTTTCGAGACACTGATTTCATTTCTTATGCGACCTTTAATTTGCTGACAGCGCGACAGGCAAATAGGGAATATGCGATGAGTCTGCTTCATGAAAGAGGCTATGATATTCAGCAAGACTCTAATGTTCAGATTATATTGGTTGACATAATTCCATATTTTCCTCAGAATGTAGAAAAGAAGTCCGATGCTGCAATGCAGGAACTGTTGATGCGTGTATCTCAGAAGTATTTTCCGTCTTCGAATATAGATTTTCTGGTATGTACGAACCGATACAGACAGTATCTGGTTTTGCTGTGTAGTAATACGGATGAATTGGAACAGATTACCAGAGAAAGTTACAACAGCTTTTACGAGTTCCTATGCAGGGAATTTACTTTTTCTTTTTCCTGTTACCTTTCAGAAATCGGGAAACTGGGAATCATTAAAGAGGTGCTTCTCCCGTGTGATCGAATGTTAAAGGATAATGTATCAAAAACACCGGGACTTTACTTTCTGGAAGACGGAATGTCATCTGCAGAGACTGTAAATGTAGGGGATCATTTGGCCAGCTGGGAACAACTGTTAAACAATCAGCAATTTTCTCTGTTGAAGGAACAGCTTCTGGCTTTTATTGATTTTCACAGTGCCACAGGAAAATTTAATCAGAAAAGCTTGCGTGCCCTTCATCAGGAATTGACAAAGCTCTTTTTTGTATACACTTATAAGAGAAACCTTGATATGGAAGAACTGTTTGAGGATACCTATAGTTATGATGAATTCATGAATTGTTTTCAGAACGTTTTTTCCTTAAAACAGGGTGTTTCCCATTTTATTCAGGCAATTTCCACGCTGCCGGAAAAAGAAAGCGCGAAGGGAACGATACAGGAGGCAATGGATTATATTACAGAGAATCTGTCGGACAGCTTTTCCATCAGTGATGTGGCAGAGTTTGTTCATTTCAGTCCGGAATATCTTTCAAAGAGATTTAAGGAAGAAACCGGGCAAAATATCAAGAAATACATATTAGAAAAGAAGCTGGAGGCAGCTAAAAATATGTTATGCAATTCCACGATCCCGATTCATGAAGTTGCTGTGATGGTGGGGTATTGCAATTTCTCCCATTTCTCGCAGCTATTTAAAAAGTATGAAAACATGACCCCTAGCGAGTATAGAAAGCAGCATTTTTCTATTGCCTGCCGACAGGACGATTCGTATAATAATAATAGAAACTTACATCCGATAAAATAAGGGGTAAAGGAGATTATGGGTGGACAGATTTTAGACTATGAAGCAAAGGACATCACCCGAGCTTCTACGGATCCGGAAGCACGCCATGAACTGTATAAAGAATTTCACCTGATTTAAATTAATGGGATGTGGAAGATCGTTACGGTTTTTCATATCCCATTTTTGAAATGCCGGAAAGAAAATTCCAACGCCCCGGATAATAGATATCGGGGAGTGCTTTTGCTATAATAAAATCTGCCAGTTCTTGAAGTTTAGATTTTGAAAGGACAAAAGGATTCATTACCTGTGGAAACAATAGGGGGAACATAAGAATGAAGACAGATCGGATATTGGAAATTATTATCTATTTAATGAATCATGATAACGTATCAGCGAGGTATCTTGCGGAGCGATTTCATGTATCGGTTCGGACGATACAAAGAGACATGATCAGTATTTCTGCGATTGGAGTGCCTGTATACTCGGAAAGCGGTAAAAATGGCGGATATTCTATTTTGCCAACCTATAAAATAAAAAATAGTGAGATCAGAGGCGATGAGCAGCAAATGATTATAAAGGCTTTGGAAAGTCTGGCAACGTCTTATACGAATGATACCTTAAAGACCTTGATTGAAAAGTATAACCTAATAGTAGAAAAGGAAGGTGGTCAAAAAGTATTTTGGGACTTTGGCGTGACAAAAGAAAATGCCGATGTACAAAGCAAAAATCAATTGCTGGAACAAGCCATTGGAAAGCAAAAATATATTTCGTTTGAGTATTGCAATGCTGATGGGAGAAAATCAGTACCGGTGGTTGAACCGTTGGCAATTCATTATAAATGGTATGCGTGGTATCTTTTTGCATATGCAGAGGATAAAAAACAGTACAGAACCTATAAAATAGCAAGAATGCAAAACTTAAAAGAAATGGACAAGATTTCTATGATAAATCATGGTGATGTCGAGCAACTGATGAAGGAATCAGAGCAGGCATATTATAGGACAAGTATACCGATTGAGGTGCAGTTTGCCAATGAAGAAACGGTATTGATGCAAGAATATTTTCCGGACTGTCCGATCGAACAGATATCAGAAAATAGGAAGCGTATGTTTATTGATGTGCCTGCAAAGGAAAGATTGTGGAAAGCATTATTATTAAGCTTTGGAAACAGAGTAAAAGTCATAGGACCGGAGGCGTATAAGAGGGAGCTGATACAAACAGCTCAAAATTTTTTGTCTAATTACGACATACAGCTGTCGCAGTAATTCCGTAAAATATGGGTACATGTTGTTCATTGAGAAAATCGGAAGGAGAAATTACTATGACAAAGGCGGAGTTAATTCGTTCATTTGAAAAAAAGTACGATGAGTTAAAGCAGGCATTGCAGGGGGAGGATATTGCATCTATAAGAAAAATGACATTGGATGTTCATGCAATGGTTCACCCGGCAGAGGTATCCGGGCAAACAGAGAAGACAATAGCGGATTATGTATTGGATTATATGATGGAGGGGCATCAGAACGATCTTGTACCGCGGGAAGACTGGGAGGAGGATCTACATTATGCCGGAACAAATACAGTACCAATGTGCTGGCAGTTCTGGCATACTTACAGAATTGAAGATTTAGTAAGTAATATATTGATGGCGAACCAAAATCAGTTGTTTAATGAAGAATGGCAAAAAAGAATTGGCGCTAATATTACGGATACGGGGAATGCATTGGAATTAGATGAGGCAATCTCTTTTGCAAAGGGAATCCATGTGGAAGCATTGCGTGAATACATGATTGCTGTTGGGAAAAATACACGTTGTATTCTTGAAAATTTATCGTTGGAACAGATAAAAACGATGGTTCCGGAAGCATGGGTAATGAGAATTTTAGAAGAGGGTGGCGTTACTACAGACTTTCGTTCTGTATGGCTTTTGGTATATTGGGGAAGATTGACAAGAGCCGGAATGATTCTAACACCTATGACGGGACATCATATGATGCATTTGCCACCTTGCCTGAACACCTTACCGATTTTGGATTAAACAGAATCTTAAAAAATATGTGAAGGATAATCAGAAAATACATGTGAGTATAGATGGGCACATTATAAATACGAAATTTCGAAAAAATGAAAAAAGTTGAAATTCTCGAAATTGAAAGATTCGTATGAAGCATATACGCAGTACAGAAAAATAGGTGGAATGTCCGGTGCATATGTATATTCAGATGAAAACAGCATGACATCATATTTAAACGATATCTTTGAAACACTTGTAATTCGAGATATTGTACAAAAATTCAAAATTCGAAATACGCCATTACTGGAAAAGAAATTGAAGAGCGGGCAATCTATAATTTTTTGCATCCCCGGTATAAATTTTAGTATGATTTTTTGTATTTCAGATGTAAACTAAAATAGTAAAGCTATACACGAATACATCTTTGAAAGAGCAAAAGAATGGAACTATTAAAATTAGTAATTGTAGACGATGAACCCATTTTGTTAAAAGGGTTAATGGATACTTATGAATGGGACAAAATGGGCTTCCAGGTAGTGGGAACAGCCCAGAGCGGAGAACAGGCGCTGAAGGTGATCAGAGACAAAAATCCGGATGTGGTTCTCACGGACATTCGTATGAAACAAATGACCGGACTCCAGATGATGGAAGAGGTGCAAAAGACCCAGAAGGACTGCATTTTTATCGTGCTTAGCGCCTACCGGGATTTTTCCTATGCGAAACAGGCATGTAATCTGGGAGCCTTTGCCTATCTGCTGAAGCCCATTGAGGACGAACAGCTGCAGGAAACCATGGAAAGTGCCTACAAAGCCTGCATGGAAAAAAAGAAAAACACAGAGAAATACGAGAACTGGGAGAGAATTGTAAAAGAAGACTCTGTCAGTTTTCTTGAGGTTGTGGTACAGAAATACCTTCAGGAACAGATTCCCTTTGAAAAAATGCAGGAAGTCTTTGACACGGTGGGACAGATTGTGGAACCGGCAGACCGCTTCATTACCGTGGATGCGGATATCGACATTGCCTACAAGATTACCAATGCCCTGGAATATGAGGCATCCCGCTTTGTTCTGAAGAAATTTCTGGAGGAAGAACTGGGAAGCCGCTACTTTTTCTGGCATTTTCCCAATGAGGAAGGCTCTTCCATTTTTATCGTAAAAACAAAGGATAATGCTACTGTTCGGGAATTGAAACATCTGTTAGAGCAGGCAAAGGAAGAGCAGAAAAGCCCTATTGTGGCATCTATTTCCAAGCCATATAAAGGTCTGGTCGGAATCCGCCGAAGCTATGAAGAGGCAGTGAAGCTTTTTGAACTTGCCAGTGTGACCGGTGGTGGCACCTTTACCATCCGAGAGGAATTGGGAGATCAGGGGGAGAAAAATTACTCCGCGGAGGAGGAACTTCAGATCTTTGGTGCACTGCGGAAAAATGACGAGGAAGCCTTGAAGGAAGCCTTTGTCCGGTTTATCTATGCCTTGCCGGATGATGAGGATGCCCAGCGCCAGAAGATGCATGCCATCATGCTGCGTGCAGAGGTCACTATTGAGGACTCTTACGGCATGACGGTGGAATTAAAGCGTCAGTTCCAGAACTACTATTCTAATATGCAGAATCTGAATGCCTCCAAAGAAGTGGATGTGTGTTATAAGATTCTTTGCAGAGCCATTGAAATCCGCAGTGAATATGCATCGAATCATGAGACGAAAGGGAATAAAGAATATATGGGAGATGCAGTTGCCTATATTGAGGGGCACCTGCGGGAGGAAGATCTTTCCATTGTTTCTGTGGCAACCCATGTATATTTAAACCCAGTCTATTTCGGCAGAGTTTTTAAGGAAACCTTCCACATGTCCTTTAAGAAATACCTCTTACAGTGCCGAATGGAAAAGGCAAAGAAGCTTCTGGAAGGCAATACGGAGAGCATCGGAAGCATCTGTGATCAGATCGGAATCAGCAATCCTTCCTATTTCGCCCATCTGTTTAAGGAATATACAGGGAAGCTCCCCAGTGAATACAAGAAGGAATTTGACACATGATTAAGAAAGGCTCAGGATTTCAACGGAAATATTTAAGATACACCATCGGACTTTTATTGCTGGCATTGCTTTTGTCCAGTCTGGGTGTCTGGTTTTATATGCGGCAAAACATGATGCGGATTGTGACAGATCAGTACGCGTTCCTGAATGAAAAGACAGGAATTGCATTGGATAATCTTTATCAGGAATCGGATAAAGTGCTGGAGGAGTGTATCCTGGATGATACCGTACAGCAGAGTCTGAAAGCAAGACCACTGGAGGAAGTGGATAAGAATTCCTTGAAAAAATACTTCGCTTATGTAAACCTGAACTATGTATCGGAATACTGCTATGTAGACAATAAGCAGAATCTTTACACCCGTTCCTATTCCAAAATCCCGTATTCCAGTTTTCAGGAAAGCGGGTTGCTGGACAAACTGGGGTATTCTTATGCGGATACCCAGTGGTTTGTGACGGAGGATACGCTCTTCGGAACCGGTGAGAAAGCTCTTTTTATCGGCAGAAAGGTACACAGTCTGGATTATGCCCATAGACCCGGTTACCTTTTCCTGAAAATGGGAGATGGCTTTCTAGATAGTCTGAAAGAAGACAATGACTTCTTTAACCAGACGGTAGCCATCGGTGTCATGGATCAGGATGGTGACATTTGTGCTTCCTGGTACCCCACCTCTTTTTCTGTGGGAACTGATACAGAGGAATTGCTGAGACAGTACAGCCGGGAGGAAAAAAGCGGCGTAGTGGTACGCAGCGAGAAGGTGCCGGACGGCATGCTTTCCCTGTACAAGCAGGAACAGACCGGGTTTTGCGTGTTTACCATTGTACCGAACCAGGTACTCAGCCGGGGCACGGGACAGATTTTGTATGTGTTGCTGGGTATTTACCTGTTAGTCATTCTCTTTGCGGTAATGCTTAGTGTTTACTTTTCTAACCGGATTACGAAGCCGATCAAGGTGATCAACCAGGCGATGACAGAGTTTGACGGTAACGACTTTTCCAATGAGGTACACTTAAATACCCACACAGAACTGGACCAGATCGGAAACGCCTACAATAAGATGCTGTCCAATATCAAAAACCTGCTGGAAGAGATCAAGGATCAGCAAAAGGAACTGCGAACCAGTGAGCTGAATATGCTCATCAGCCAGATTAACCCTCATTTTCTTTATAATACGCTGGACACCATTTACATGCTGGCGCGTATCAATAAAGAAGAAACCACCATGAAAATGATCCAGGCGTTATCCAAATATCTGCGCCTTTCCCTGAGCAAGGGCAGTGACATTGTATCGGTGGGAGATGAACTGGAAAATGTGAAGAGTTATTTGCAGATTCAGCAGATCCGGAATGAAAGTCTTTTTACCTATACGATCGATTGTGAAGTTGATGCGGAACATACGTGGATGTTGAAGCTGATTCTGCAGCCTTTGGTGGAAAACGCCATCAAGTACGGTTTCTGTGAGATTTATGAAGGCGGTGTGATTCACATCCATGTCTATAAAGAAGACGGAACACTGGTTCTCACCGTATTCAACAATGGAAAAGCCATCGATCAGGCAATGGCACAGAGGATTAATGAACTGAATGACAAACCGATATCCGAGGCCAAAAAATGTTTTCCGGATCAGAAAAACGGGTATGGCGTAGTGAATGTACTGACACGGCTGCGGCTGAAGTATGGGGACAGCGTGCGCTATTTGTATTACGCGAAGTCTGACGGTACACTTTGTGAAATTCGGATTCCTGGAGGTGGTGAGAAGCGTGAAGAATAAAAGAAACAGGGCGACAGGTATAGTGAGTCTGCTGGTGGCAGTAAGTCTTTTAACGGGCTGTGGGCAGACAGAAAGCAAAGACAATGTGACAGAAGAATCCGGCGTGGTGGAAATCCCTATTATCTTTACGGTTGATCCCACTTCCGGCAAGAAAAATAACGAAGAGCTGGCCAATGCATTTAATGAAGCCTATAAGGGAAAGTATCACCTGAATGTGGAATGGGTTCTGGAAACCGAGGAAGAGTACCGTCAGAACCTGAAACGGATGAACGTGACAGATACGTTACCGGCGATTATCTATGATGTGTGTACGGTGCCTTCCTTTTATCAAATGATGGTAGAGGAGCAGCGCCTGACAGATTTAACTCCCTATCTGGATGCAGATCCGGAATGGAAAAACAGCATCGAACCCGCAGTGCTTCAAGGCTGTACCTATGAGGATGGGAATGTGTATCTGGGTCCCATCAGCACGGCAGCCTTTACCTGTTCTGGTATATTCTATAATGAAAGACTGTTTGACAGAGCCGGTATCGAGAAATTCCCGGAAACCTGGGAAGAATTTTGGGAATGCTGTGACCGTTTGCAGGCGCAGGGCATTATCCCCCTTGGGCTGCATACGGAAGGTACAGGCTGGGCACCTATGCTCATTGCCACTGCCTCTGTGGCAGAAAATGAGGAAGGTGCGGAATTCATGCGCCAGACGCTTCCGGACAGCTACAATAATGAAAGCGGCAGAAAGCTGGCAGAATCGTTGCAGCGAATGTTTCAATATACTACGGCAGATGCGATGCATGCCGATTATGATGTAGCATTCTCCAATTTTTTCGCCGGACATGTAGCAATGCTTCCCACTGGCTACTGGTTGATTGACCAGATTCCGGAAGGATGGGAGGATCGGATCCGGTTTGCAACATTCCCGGAAAATACCATGGTGGCATCTCCGGAAACCTTTGGATGGGCTATTGTTTCCACTTATAGTGATGAGGTGAAGGAGGCGGCTGTAGAGTTTTTGAAATTCCGAACCTACTATAATAAAGAAGAGAAGGAAACATTATTTTCCCAGGATTTCTCCCAAAGCCCCAAGGTGCTTCCAGATTACCTTCATGCTTTTTCCACAGCGAAGCAGATCGTACCTAATTATCAGACCAAATGGAATTCCATTCTGCAGGAGCAGACTCTGGGTGAGGCGCTGCCCATGCTGACAGAGGATAAAATCACGACAGAGGATTTCATTCAACTCCTGGATGAAAGCGTCAAAGAATATCAATCCGAGCAATAACAAAAATTAAACCTGGTCTGCCAGGTTTAATTTTTTGCATTTTAGGTTGAATATTTGATAATGGTATTCGATAGTTTCCTGTTAATATGTAATCGTAGCAAAGAAAACGTGTGAAAACACAAATAAGAAAGCTAAGAAAGAGGGAGAAAAATGAAAAATGTAAAACGTTGGCTTGCCCTTGGAATGGCAACCATGATGGTGACCGGAACTCTTGCAGGATGCGGAAGCTCCAACACCACAACAACCGATGCTAGTACAGCAACCGATAACGGTGCTGCAACAGAAGAGAGCGCAGCAGCAGATACCAGCGCTGCAGAAACCACGGAATCAACAGCAAGTGCAGAGGGCGGCTCTGTATATTACTTAAACTTCAAACCTGAGCAGGATGAGCAGTGGCAGGCACTGGCTAAATCTTACAGCGAGCAGACCGGTGTTGAAGTAACCGTAGTTACCGCAGCAAGCGGAAACTATGAGACCACTCTGATGAGTGAGATGGGTAAGAGCGGTGCTCCTACTTTATTCCAGGTAAATGGTCCTGTAGGTCTTGCTAACTGGAAAGATTTCTGCTATGACCTTTCTGATTCCGCATTATACGGCGAGCTGACCAGCGAAGATTTCGCTTTGAAAGACGGCGATTCTGTTGCCGGTATCGCATATGTAATCGAGTCCTATGGTCTGATCTGCAACAAGACTTTACTTGCAGAGGCTGGTTACAGCGTAGATGACATCAAATCCTTTGATGATCTGAAAAAAGTAGCTGAAGATATCACAAGCCGTTCTGCTGAACTTGGATTCGCAGCATTCACTTCTGCTGGTATGGATGGCTCTTCTGACTGGCGTTTCAAGACTCATCTGGCAAACCTGCCGATCTACTTTGAGTACAAAGAGGATGGCATCGGTTCTACAGACGCTATCAAAGGTACCTACCTTGACAACTATCGTAACATGTGGGATCTGTATGTAAACAACAGCACCTGCGCTGGTAAAGATCTGGCTGCAAAGACCGGTGACGATTCCAGAAACGAGTTCTTAAACAAAGAGGCTGTATTCTTCCAGAACGGTTCCTGGGAGTATGCAAACCTTGTTGGCGATGGCAAATTCACTGATGATGATTTAGCTATGATCCCCATCTACATTGGTGTAGGCGACGAAGCTAATCAGGGTCTTTGCACAGGTACTGAGAACTACTGGTGTGTAAACAAGACCGCAGCTCCTGAAGACATCCAGGCTACTCTGGACTTCCTGTACTGGTGTGTAACTTCTGACGAAGGTACCGCAGCTATGGCTGATGACATGGGATTCGTAATTCCTTTCAAGGGTGCAAAAGAGTCTGCAAACCTGTTTGTTAAACAGGATAGACAGTACACCGAAGAAGGTAAAACTCCTGTATCATGGAACTTTACCACAATGCCTTCCGAGGAGTGGAAAAACGGTGTTGGTTCTGCTCTGACCGCTTATGCAGCAGATGAGACCGATGATAACTGGGCAGCAGTTGTAAGCGCATTCGTAGACGGATGGGCAACCGAGTACAAACTGGCTAATCCCCAGTAGGAAATTTTAATAAAAAATATACGCGGTAAGCGTACGATAAAAACGGGCAGGCAGATGCTCTGCCTGTCCGTTTTTCTATGGAGGTAACAAACTTATGGAGAAGGCATTAAAGAAAAGTGCACCGATTTTTATTCTTCCCACATTGATTGCATTTACCATTGGATTTATCGTTCCCTTTGCACAGGGACTGTATTTATCCTTCTGTCAGTTCACCACAGTAAGTAACGCACAATGGGTGGGACTCGCTAACTATAAAGCAGCATTTACCGACACAACATTCGGACATGCCTTTATATTTACCGTACTTTTTGCGGTAGTATCCATTTTGACGATCAATATTTTTGCTTTTGGTCTGGCAGTGCTTCTGACACAGCAGCTGAAAGGAACTAATATTTTCAGAACCGTATTCTTTATGCCGAACCTGATCGGCGGTATCGTACTCGGTTATATCTGGCAGATCCTGATTAACTGTGTACTGACTCTTGTAGATAAACCGCTTCTGGCATTGAACTCTACAGCAGGTTATTGGGGCATGATTATTCTCATGTGCTGGCAGCAGATCGGATATATGATGATCATCTACATCGCAGGTCTGCAGAGTGTACCGGATTCTCTTACAGAAGCAGCAGAGATTGATGGTGCGACCAAGTGGCAGATTCTTTTAAAGGTTAAGATTCCTATGGTTATGTCATCGATTACCGTCTGTGTCTTCCTGACACTGACCAACTCCTTTAAGCTCTTCGATCAGAACCTGGCTCTGACCGGTGGTGAGCCTAACCACGCAACAGAAATGATGGCAATGAACATTTACAACACCTTCTACTTCCGTGCAGGAATGCAGTGGAAGGGTTACGGACAGGCGAAAGCAGTCATCTTCTGTCTGTTGGTTATCGCAATTTCCATGATTCAGCTTAAAGCAACAAGATCTAAGGAGGTACAGCAATAATGAAAAAGAAAATAAACGTTGGAAATATTATCTGGACCATTATTCTGACCGTACTTTCCCTGCTCTGGATTTATCCGGCATTTATGATCCTGATCAACTCCCTGAAAAAGGAGTCTGCAATTAGTACCGGTTCCGTATTTCAACTTCCGGCCTCCGATACTTTTGCAGGACTGGCAAACTATGTGGATGCCATTGCATCCAAAGGCTTCTTAAGCAGCTTTATTTACAGCTTATTCATCACCATCTCTTCGGTAGCGGCAATTTTACTGTTCTGCTCCATGTGTGCATGGTACATTTCCCGCGTAAAAGGTGTGTTATCCCAGGTTTTATACTTTTTATTTGCCTTTTCCATGGTTGTACCTTTCCAGATGGTTATGTTTACTCTGTCTCAGACAGCAGACAGACTGCATTTAAATACTCCCTGGAATATCTGGGTTATCTATCTGGGCTTCGGCGCAGGCCTTGCCGTATTCATGTTCTGCGGTTTCATGAAATCCATTCCGGTGGAAGTAGAAGAAGCAGCGTTGATTGATGGATGCAGCCCTGTTCAGACATTTTTTAAGATCGATGTGCATATGCTTGCACCGACCATGATTTCCACTGGTATTTTGGAAGCAATGTGGGTATGGAATGACTATTTATTGCCTACACTGGTATTGGATATTAAAAAATATAAAACCATCCCGATGCTGATCCAGTACTTCCGCGGAAGCTACGGAAAAGTAGAAATGGGACCGATGATGGCAAGTATTATGTTAACCATTATCCCCATCGTTATTGTATACCTGGCCGGACAGAAATATATTATCAAAGGTGTGGCAGCCGGCGCAGTGAAAGGCTAAACACGAAATAAGGAGAACACCCAAATGGCATTGAACACGCTATTAGAAAACAAACTTGGCAAAGCAATTAAAGAAGCAACCAACAGAGAAATTTATGAAGCACTGCTGACCATCGTCAAAGACATGGCAGAGGAGAGAACTACAAAAGCAGAGGAAAGCAAAAAGAAGATCTACTACGTATCTGCAGAATTCCTCATCGGAAAGCTCCTTTCTAATAACATGATTAACCTTGGCATCTATGATGAAGTGAAAGAGCTATTGGCAGCCAACGGCAAAAATCTGGCAGCGATCGAGGAAATCGAACCGGAACCCTCTCTGGGTAATGGTGGTCTGGGCAGACTGGCAGCCTGCTTCCTGGATTCCATGGCGAGTATTGGCTTGCCCGGCGACGGTATCGGTCTCAACTATCATTTGGGACTGTTCAAGCAGGAATTTGAAAAAGAGTTACAGAAGGAAACCCCCAATCCTTGGATCGAAAAGCAGAACTGGCTCACTCCCACCGGAGTATCCTATCCGGTTACTTTTGGAAATCTGACTTTACAGGCTCGCATGTATGACATTGATGTGACCGGTTATGAGAACAGAACCAACAAGCTTCACCTTTTCGATGTAGATACCGTGGATGAATCTATGGTGAAGGATGGAATTACTTTTGATAAAAGGGATATTGCGAAGAATCTTACCCTTTTCCTGTACCCGGATGACTCCGATGAAGAAGGAAGACAGCTTCGTATTTATCAACAGTATTTTATGGTAAGCAGCGGTGCACAGTTGATTCTGGATGAAAGTATTAAGAGAGGTTCTAACCTCCATGACCTCTATGACTATGCTGTCATCCAGATTAACGATACCCATCCCACCATGATCATTCCGGAATTGATCCGCCTGTTGACGGAACGTGGCATCGGAATGGATGAAGCCATTGCAATTGTGTCCAAAACCTGTGCTTACACTAACCACACGATTTTGGCAGAGGCACTGGAGAAGTGGCCTATTACCTATCTCCAGAAGGTAGTTCCCCAGTTAGTTCCCATCATTGAGATCCTGGATGATAAAGTAAGAAGAAAGTTCGATGACGCGAGAGTTGTCATCATTGATAAGAATGATGTAGTGCATATGGCACACATTGATATCCACTACGGCTTCTCCGTAAATGGTGTAGCTTCCCTGCACACCGAAATTTTAAAGGATACAGAGCTTCATCCCTTCTATGAGCTTTATCCTGAGAAATTTAATAATAAGACTAACGGTATTACCTTCCGCAGATGGCTGTTACACTGCAATCCCAGACTGGCAGCCCTGTTAGATGAAACCATTGGTACGGATTACCGGAAGGATGCCACTCAGCTTTCCAAGCTTCTCGCATTCAAAGATGACGAAGCATTTAAGAATAAGCTTTTGTGTGTAAAGATGGAAAATAAGAAGGAACTGTGTGCATATCTGGAAGAAACACAGGGTATTACACTGAATCCTGACAGTATCTTTGATACTCAGATCAAACGTCTCCATGAGTATAAGAGACAGCAGATGAATGCATTATATGTTATTCATAAATATTTGGAGATTAAAGCTGGAAAGAAACCCAGTACTCCCATCACTGTTATTTTCGGCGCAAAGGCAGCTCCGGCATATGTGATTGCAAAAGACATCATTCATCTGATATTATGTTTACAGGAACTGATCAACAACGATCCTGAGGTAAGTCCTTACCTGAAGGTTGTTATGGTAGAAAACTATAATGTAACCAAGGCAGAAAAGCTGATTCCCGCAACGGACCTCTCGGAGCAGATTTCCTTGGCATCCAAGGAAGCCAGCGGCACCGGAAACATGAAGTTTATGTTAAACGGTGCTCTGACACTGGGAACCGAGGACGGAGCAAACGTAGAGATTCACGAACTGGTAGGCGATGATAATATTTTCATTTTCGGTGCTTCCAGTGAAGAAGTAATCGCCCATTATGAGAAGGCAGATTATGTATCAAGGGACATCTACGAGAACGACCCTGTGGTAAAAGAGGCAGTGGATTTCATTACTTCTGCGGAATTGTTGAAGATCGGTCATGAGGAAAATCTCACAAGATTGCAGAACGAACTTCTGAACAAAGACTGGTTTATGACACTTTTAGACTTCCGTACCTACCTTGCGAAGAAGGAAGAAGCATATAAAGCTTATGAGGACAGAAGCAGTTTCGCATCTAAGATGATCGTAAATATTGCAAAATCCGGCTATTTTTCATCCGATCGAACCATCGAGGAATACAACCAGGATATCTGGCACGTTTAAGAAAGGTTTGGTATTACTATGAGAGAAAGTGGTATCTTAATGCCCATCTTTTCCCTGCCGTCCAAATACGGAATCGGCTGCTTCTCTAAAGAAGCATATAAATTTGTAGATTTGCTGAAAGAAGCAGGACAGAAGAAATGGCAGATTCTGCCTCTGGGGCCTACCGGTTACGGAGATTCCCCTTACCAGTCTTTCTCTACCTTTGCAGGAAATCCTTATTTCATTGATCCGGAAACACTGGTAGAGGAAGGGCTGCTGAATCTCCATGAATGTGAGGACAGCATGCCGGCAGAGACGGTGGAGGAAACTTCCATCGAGTATGAGTGGTTGTATCAGCATCGCTTTGCCTTGCTGCATCAGGCGTTTCTCCGTTTCAAACCCGATGCAGATTATGACAGGTTTCTGGCAGAGAACGAGGATTGGCTGACTGATTATTGCCTGTACATGGCAATCAAGGCAAGTCAGGGAAATGTCAGTTTCATTGAATGGAAGGACGAATACAGAAACAGAGATCCTAAAGCGATGGTAGAAGCGAAAGAAACCTTCCGCCAGGAGATCGATTTCTACCGTTTCCAACAGTACGAGTTCCGCAAACAGTGGGATAAACTGCATGCTTATGCCAATAAACAGGGTGTGGAGATTATTGGTGATATTCCCATTTATGTGGCTTTCGACAGTGCGGATACCTGGGCAGATCCGAAGCTGTTCCAGATCGGGGAGAATAACCTTCCCACCGGTGTGGCAGGCTGCCCGCCCGATGCTTTTTCCGCTACCGGACAGCTTTGGGGAAATCCTTTATTTAACTGGGAGTACCATAAACAGACAGGCTATGCCTGGTGGTTAAAGAGAATTGCACATTGCTTTTCTTTATATGATGTGGTTAGAATTGACCATTTCCGTGGCTTTGATGAGTACTATGCGATTCCCTATGGGGATAAGACGGCAGAGTTCGGTAAATGGATGCCGGGTCCCGGTATGGATCTGTTTGGCACCGTAAAAGAGAAACTGGGTGATTTGCGCATTATCGCAGAGGATTTAGGCTTCCTCACGGATTCCGTGAGACAGCTTCTGGTGGATTCCGGTTATCCGGGCATGAAGGTACTGCAGTTTGCTTTCGATTCCAGAGAGCCTAGCAACTATCTGCCTCACACCTACCCCCGCAACTGCGTGGTTTATACCGGAACCCATGATAATACCACGACCCGTGGCTGGTATCATGAAATTCGTCCGGACTGCCGCGCCTTTGCCAAGGAATATATGCATGTGGATGCACTGGATGAGGACAATTTATCCTGGAACTTTATTTCCCTTGCCATGAGCAGTGTGGCAGATCTGTGCGTTATTCCTATGCAGGATTATCTGTGCCTGGATGAGAAGGCGCGTATCAATACACCGTCTACCTTGGGTGGAAACTGGACCTGGAGGATGGATGGAGAAGCCTTCACCTCTGAACTGGCAAAACAGATTCACCGGATGACGGAGATTTACGGAAGATTATAGTAACGTTATTCGCCCGCTGTGTCGGGATTCCTTCACAATCTGAGGACGCGCTCTCGCTTGATGAAAAACGTAGTGGTACATAAGATGCGAAAATACCGCATCTAAGTACCAACGTTTTCCAACAGTCCCAGATTGCAAATGGAATCCCTCGCGCGGGCGGTTCCACGTTATGGCGGGACATCATATTAGACGAAAAACACCAGTTTTGAGGGTACGGCAACTTTGTACCTTTCATTACTGGTGTTTTTCGTTTACTTCCGATGTCGACGACCAGCCTGCGGGCGAGTTATCCGATTTGAGATGAATGGCATGAATGCAAACGGATAGCGATGCAGCAGGCGTCCGTCAGACAACATTTTGTAAAGGAATTCCGACACAGCCGATTAAATCAAATACCTCAGTTTTCAAGAAACTCCGTGTATATTTCCCCCATCTATGCTATGCTCTTATTAAATCCCTACGAATAAGAAAGCGAGACTCCTAATGAAACGAAAACTACTTTCCGCATTTCTTTTGACTTCCCTGTTGATGATAGGCGGCTGTGGAAAACAGGATAACACAAGAGAATTTGAGGAACAGCCCCAAAGCTATACCGAGATTGCAGAGAAATTAAAGAATTTCGGCATCACCGGAATCACAGACGAACTCATTCAAAACCTGGAATCAGACTACGCCCAATTACCTTCCGACATCGAATTTGATAAGACAGCCAATCTGCTGACGGCAGTAGGGGCAGGAACCTTCGATGCGGCAACGGGAACATGGACACCGGCAACTAATGGCGTGTATTGCTTTGATATCGAGATTTATAATCTTACCACTATGTACACCGATTTCCTTCTGGGTGTTTCCTCCCTGGACAAAGAGGAATTGGATTTCCAGAACATCACCGAAGATACCAGCCAGGTAAATTGGGAAGAGGGAACGGGAAAAAGGACAGTTTCCTTTACCTGGAATGGAAAAAGCTATTCGCTGGAGGCAGAAATGCACAACGACTGGTTTGACGCAGGCGTTGCCAACGAACTTGGCAAAATCATCAAGGAAAACAGCAAAGACAAACAACTATTTTTTGCAGACGATGGTTACCAGGAATGTATCGTGTTCTACCGTGATAAAGAATGGGCAGACAATTTCCAGAAGGAAACAGGGCTTGTGCTTTCCCCTACGCCATAGTATACTTCCTGTATAAGCAGTTTTTCTATTGTTTCAAAATCATCTTTATCGGACTCATCGATTCTAATCTTGTTCAAGAAATTCCTGCTTAAATTCCCCAACTAATTTAGGCAGGAGAGTGTGAAAGTAAGATTTTCAGCCGTTCCTGCCTCACGGCGAAAAAGCCAGAGAAAGGAGCTGCCAATGGCAAAAAGTTACGAAGAACTGCAGTTTACGGATGATTTCATGTTTGGAAAAGTAATGGAGGACAAAGAACTTTGTCGCGATGTTCTGGAATGTCTGCTACAGGAACAAGTGGGAACTCTGCAGGATGTACAAACGGAACATGGTTATCAATATACCTCCGATGGAAAACCCATTCGACTGGATGTGTACACCAAGGATGACAGGGCAATTTACGATGCAGAGATGCAGAATTTGAATCGCAAGAAAGTAAAAACATTAGCGTTACCGAAACGCAGCCGTTTTTATCAGTCCACCATGGATGTGGATTTTCTGCAAAAAGGAAATCCATATCAAGACTTGCCGGAAGGAAAAGTTTTATTTATTTGCACCTTTGATCCCTTTGGACAAAATCTTCCGAAATACACTTTCCAGAATAAATGTGATGAGGATGGAAGTATTTCTCTTTATGATGGAACCTTCAAAATCTTTTGTAACTGTATGGCATCTACAGAAAACTTGCCAAAATCCTTGCAGGATTTATACAATTATATTTCTAAAGGAAAAGCGAATAGCCCGCTCACCCGAAAAATCGAGGCAGCGGTAGAGGAAGTAAAGTGCAACGAGAAATGGAGAAGTGAGTATATGAAAGAATTGCTGATATTTGATGACTATAAAAGAGAAGGACGCGAAGAGGGAATCGAGGAAGGCATTGAACAGGGAATAGAACAAGGAATGCAGAAAGCCCGGGAGGACGGAATCCGCATCTTTATCCAGGATAAACTGGATGATGGAATAGACCGGGAAACCATTCTGGCGAAACTCCGGAAATTGTATGCTTTATCCACCGAGGAGGCAGAGAAATATTTGTTGTTATTCACTCCTCATTCCTCATAAATACAATAATTATTCCTTCCACCCTCTTTTACCGAGTAAAGTGCCGCATCTGCCCGGGAGAAGAGGGTTTCTTTTGTCGTAGTGGAATCACCGTGGCCATGGTATCGGGAATCCGCCTTGCAGGCATCATGCTTCAAAGCCCTTTCCGCCTTCATGCATAGTACCTTTGTTTCATAAAAAATTTTTTATTATTGTACCACGACTTTTTATACATGACTATAAAATTTTGGCATGAAAAGCTCAGTCCTTCGTAATCTGCCTTGCGACATACACGCCGCTGGCAGAAGCATGAGACAGGGAGTGGGTCACACCACTTCCGTCTCCAATGATGTAAAGTCCTTTGTGGCAGCTTTCCAGATTCTCATCCAGATCTACTTCCATATTATAAAATTTCACTTCCACACCATATAACAGCGTATCGTCATTGGCAGTACCGGGAGCGATTTTGTCCAGGGCATAAATCATCTCGATGATGCCATCCAGGATACGCTTAGGCAGAACCAGACTCAAATCGCCGGGAGTTGCGGAAAGCGTAGGAGTTACCATACCCTCCTCAATACGTTTGGTATTGCTTCGGCGTCCACGCACCAGATCACCGAAACGCTGTACGATGACACCACCACCCAGCATATTGGAAAGGCGGGCAATGCTTTCACCGTAACCGTTACTGTCCTTGAAAGGCTCAGAGAAATGCTTGGAGACCAACAGGGCGAAATTGGTATTCTCCGTCTGCTTGTCAGCCCCTTCGTAACTATGTCCGTTTACCGTTACGATACCATTTGTATTTTCATTCACCACGATACCATGGGGATTCATACAGAAGGTACGCACAGAATCCTCGAATTTCTCCGTGCGGTACACGATTTTACTCTCATAAAGCTCATCGGTCAGATGAGAGAAAATGACCGCGGGCAGCTCCACGCGCACACCGATGTCCACACGGTTGGACTTCGTATTGATATCCAGATCCTTACAAATCTGTTCCATCCATTTACTGCCGCTTCGACCTACGGAAATGATACACTTCTCACAATCGTAGGCAGTATCCTCACAGTGGATGCGATAACCGTTCTCCAATACCTCTACGGTTTTTACCGGCGTATCAAAATAGAAATCCACCTTATCTTTCAATTCCGCATAAAGATTTTCCAGTACGATAAAATTGATATCCGTACCAAGATGACGCACGGAAGCATCCAGAAGATTTAACTTATTCTGCATACAGATCTTCTTAAAAGAAGTACCGGCGGTGGAATACAGTTTCGTGCCCTCTCCGCCAAACTTCATATTGATGTCGTCCACATAACGCATCAGATCCAGTGCTTGGTTTTTGCCGATATATTCATACAGCGTACCACCGAAAGCGTTGGTGATATTGTATTTTCCATCGGAGAAGGCACCGGCGCCGCCGAAACCGCTCATGATGGAACAGCTTTTACAATTGATACAGCTTTTGATTTTATCTCCATCAATGGGACAGTGACGCTTCTCCAAAGCGTGACCGGATTCCAATACGGCAATTTTCAGGTCTGCTCTGCGCTGTACCAGTTCGTAGGCAGAAAAAATGCCACCGGGACCTGCACCGATGATAATTACATCATATTTCATAATTTATGTAGTTCCTTTCTCTTAAATGGGATTTGGGATTAGAATTCCAGTGAAAAATATATTCAACAATCCTATTATAGCATGAGTCTGGAGCCCTGTGTACCACAGAATTTAGGTAAAAAGGGCGAATTACCTGAAATTCATATAGATTACCCGACAAAAAAGTGCTATAATCTTTGTGCATATTATCAGAAGGGAAAAAATAACATGGGACGGATCATTGCAATAGCAAACCAAAAAGGCGGTGTAGGCAAGACTACCACAGCCATTAACCTGTCCGCATCACTGGCAGCTCTGGGCAAAAAGGTGCTGGTCATCGACACAGATCCTCAGGGAAATACCACCAGTGGTTTCGGCGTAGATAAAAACGAACTGGAAAACACTATTTATGAATTGATTCTGGGGGAATGTTCCATTCAGGATTGTATGATTAAAAATGTAGTGGAGGGTGTCAGTATTCTTCCTTCCAATGTAAATCTGGCAGCAGCTGAGATTGAACTGATAGGTGTAGACAGAAAAGACTTTATTTTAAAAAATGAAATCGATTATATCCGTGATTCCTATGATTTCATTCTGATTGATTGTCCCCCTTCTTTGAACACTCTGACGATTAATGCGATGACAGCGGCGAATTCCGTGCTGGTTCCCATTCAGTGTGAATACTACGCATTGGAAGGATTGAGTCAGTTGATACATACCATCAACCTCATCAAGGAACGTCTTAATCCGGATCTGGATATTGATGGTGTGGTTTTCACCATGTACGATTCCCGTACCAACCTGTCTACACAGGTAGTGGAGAACGTAAAAAGTCATCTGAATCAGCATGTATATAAGACAATGATTCCCAGAAATATCCGACTGGCAGAGGCACCCAGCTACGGACAGCCTATTAATCTGTATGACCCGAAATCAGCGGGTGCGGAAAGCTATATGGCACTGGCGAAGGAAGTTATTGGAAGGAAACTGTAGAAAGAGAAGGTAATGACATGGCGGCAAGAGGATTAGGAAAAGGCTTGGATTCTCTGATTCCTATGGGACAGGCACCGGCAGCTCCGAAGAAAAAGGCGGAGAAGGATATCACAGCATTAAAGGAAGGCGAAGCACCGGTAATGGTGAAAATTACCAAGATTGAACCGAACCGGGAACAGCCCCGTAAAAACTTTGATGAGGATGCCCTGTTGGAACTGGCAGATTCCATTAAACAGTTTGGACTGCTGCAGCCCATTCTGGTACAGGATCGTAAAACCTACTACGAAATCATCGCAGGTGAGCGTAGATGGAGAGCCTCCAAATTAGCCGGTCTGAAGGAAGTTCCGGTCATTATCCGCAATTATACCGAACAGGAGATCGTGGAGATCTCCCTGATCGAGAATATCCAGCGTGAGGATTTAAACCCCATCGAGGAAGCCCAGGCATACAAACGCCTCCTTACAGAATTTAATTTAAAACAGGACGAGGTGGCAGAACGGGTATCCAAGAGCCGTACCGCTGTGACTAACTCTATGCGTCTGCTGAAGCTTTGTGATGAAGTGCAGCAGATGGTTATCAGCGACATGATTTCCACCGGACATGCCCGGGCAATTCTTTCTGTGGAGGATCCCAAGCAGCAGTATGAGTTGGCACAGAAGATTTTTGATGAAAAGCTCAGTGTGCGCGATGTGGAAAAGATGGTACGCAATCTGGGCAAGCCTGCCAAAGAGAAAAAGGCAGCGGATAAGGGACTGGATGTGATCTATGAAAACATTCAGGAGAAATTAAAGAACACATTGGGAACTAAGGTTGCCATCAGCTCCAAGGGAGATGGCACAGGCAAGATTGAAATAGAGTTTTATTCCCATGAAGATCTTGACCGCCTGGTAGACATTTTTAACGGGCGGAAATAAACAACCGATTTACCGGAAAGAAGAGGAAATATAGTGACAAGTGGAATTTTCCAAAGAATAGGTCTGGGGGGACTGGACTTGGGTTATGTGCTGATCGGTATGGCAGTTCTGATTCTGGCATTACTGGTGATGCTCATCATCTTGATGGTACAGTTTTCCAACCTGAAAAAACGTTATGCAAAATTTATGAGAGGTAAAGATGGAAAAAGTCTTGAGAAAGACATTGCATCCCTCTATGAAGATAATCAATTTTTAAAATCCTCTGTGGAAAAGGATAAGAAGGACATACGTATTTTATTCAAAAATATGGAATCCACGTTTCAAAAGGTCGGTATCGTGAAGTACGATGCTTTTCAGCAGATGGGTGGCAAGCTCAGCTTCAGCCTTGCCTTGTTAAATGAGAAAAACGACGGATTTATCATCAATTCTGTTCATAGCAGTGATGGCTGCTACTCCTACACCAAGGAGATCCGGGGCGGACAAAGTGAAATCTCATTGGGAAATGAGGAAAAAGTCGCACTGGATATTGCCATAGGAGAGGAAGCTTAGACAGCAGTATAGAGGGAAGAAAGTAAGAAATGAAGATTTGTAGGGTAAGCCAGTTAAAGGGAGGAGAAGTCCTTGCCAGGGCAGTACTGACAGACGGCTATCAGGTATTGCTGGGAGAAGGAACCCGGTTGTTACCGGAATATATTAAAAAGATACAGCAGTTGGGTATTGATGAGGTCTTTATAGAAAACCAGGACAGCGAGAAGATGGAGATCCTCAGAGAAGAAACGGAAACCCATTTCAAGGAAAAAGTACGGGACATTCTCGAACATCATACCTACAGCCACAATCAGGAGCTGGCGCAGCTTGCCGAAACAGCAGACAGCCTTATTACCAGCATTCTGGAAGAGGAAGAGGTCATTGAACAGGTTTACGATATTCGGGAAAGAAGTTCTGACCTGTACGAGCATTCCATCAGCATCTGTACGTTATCGGTTCTTACAGCGCTCAAGCTGAAGATGAGCCGGGAAATGGTACATGATATCGGTGTTGCCTGCCTGTTGCATGATCTGGGTCTGCGTTATCTTACCATTCAATATGATAACCAGCCGATAGAAGCGCTTTCGGAAGAAGCACGCAATGAATTCATGAAGCATCCGGTCTATGCGTATTCGGCTTTGAAAAATGAAAAATGGATTTCCGATGATGTGAAGAATATGATTCTTTATCATCACGAGCAGATGGATGGCAGTGGGTATCCTTTGCATGCACGTATGCTTACACTGGAAAGCCGTATCCTGAACTTATGCGATGCCTTTGATGAGATGATCTGCGGTATCGGATGTAAGCGGCGTAAGGTATACGAGACCATTGAAGAATTAAAGAAATACCGGGGTATCCGTTACGACGGGCGAATCCTGGATGCATTTCTGGAATTCACCGCCGTTTATCCTGCCGGAACCTTCGTACTTACCAATGAAGGTGAGACAGCGCTGATTATCCGCCAGAATAAACAGAAGCCGGATCGTCCGGTATTGCGTATTGTGATGGATAAAGAAGGAAATCCCATCACCAAAGAAGTAATCAAGGATTTATTGGTCTTTACCGATGTATTTATTGAAAAGGCCGTGGAAAAATAAAGAAATAAGAAAAAGAGGTATTAGAAATGATCGATATCAAGTTTTTACGCGAGAATCCTGATGTGGTAAAAGAAAACATCAAGAAGAAATTCCAGGACGAAAAGCTTCCCTTAGTTGATGAGGTGATTGCACTTGATGCTGAGAGCCGCAAGGCAAAACAGGAAGGTGATGACCTGCGTGCAAGTCGTAATAAGATTTCCAAAGAGATCGGTGGCCTGATGGCACAGGGCAAGAAGGAAGAGGCAGAGGCGAAGAAAGCTGAGGTTGCAGCCGGAGCCAAAAGACTGGCAGAACTGGAGGTCCTCGAGTCTGAACTTCAGGAGAAGATTACCAAAATCATGATGGTCATTCCTAATATCATTGACCCCTCCGTACCCATCGGTAAGGATGACAGCCAGAACGTGGAAATTGAGAAATTCGGTGAGCCTGTTGTTCCTGATTTTGAAGTACCCTATCATGCAGACATCCTGGACAGCATCAGCGGTCTGGACAAGGAAGCTGCAGGACGCACCAGCGGAAACGGTTTCTACTATTTAATGGGTGATGCCGCAAGAATCCACTCTGCCATGATCAGCTATGCAAGAGATTTCATGATTGACAAAGGCTTTACTTACTGTATTCCTCCTTTTATGATTCGCAGCAGCGTAGTAAACGGAGTAATGAGCTTCGCAGAGATGGAAGCCATGATGTACAAGATTGAAGGCGAAGATTTGTACCTGATCGGTACTTCCGAGCATTCCATGATCGGTAAATTCAAGGGTGAGATCGTAGAGGAAAAGAACCTTCCTATTACCATGACCTCTTACTCTCCCTGCTTCCGTAAAGAGGTAGGAAGTCACGGTATTGAGGAACGCGGTGTGTATCGTGTTCACCAGTTTGAAAAACAGGAAATGGTTGTGTTATGTAAACCTGAGGAATCCATGGACTGGTACAACAAAATGTGGTCTTACACCGTAGAGTTCTTCCGTAGCCTGGATATCCCGGTTCGTACACTGGAATGCTGTAGCGGTGACCTGGCAGACTTAAAAGTAAAATCCTGCGATGTAGAGGCATGGAGCCCCAGACAGCAGAAATATTTCGAGGTTGGTTCCTGCTCCACTCTGGGCGATGCACAGGCAAGACGTCTGGGTATCCGTACCAAGGGCGAGAACGGCACTTACTTCGTGCATACCTTAAACAATACCGTACTGGCAACGCCCAGAGGATTGATTGCGTTCCTTGAGAATAATGTAAACGAGGACGGAAGCATCAATATTCCTGTGGCACTTCGTCCGTACATGGGTGGCAAGGAGAAGATTCTTCCCACCAAAGCAAAATAAATAGATAATAGACATGAAAGAAGGAGGTGAAATCTTTGCATAAATTTCTGCGTGCGGTTGGATTCAGCAAGCTGTCTGACCGGAGAGAATTACAAAAGCTTGTAACAGACTGTATCATGAATGCGACCACACGTGCCTACACTTCCAACACAGATGAGACATTGAGCGCGGAATTTTGCAAAGATTTTGCTCCCGGAATAGGAATTGCTGTCTGCGGAGAGTTTGATAAAGACGATCACTTTACCTACGACTACTATTTTCCTTATGTAAGAGGACAGCAGATCAGCTCCCAGGAAGACATCTCAGTGGAGCGCCATGCCTCCGAGGATTCCTATGCAGGGATCTGCGATGAGTGTAAAGTCGGTGTTTCCCTGATTTTTTACCTACAGAATAAAATTCCCTATGTGAAGGCGCAGATTCAGAACCGGCTCCCCATCCGCGGAACCACGGTCAATCTGTCGGCATTATCTGTCAGTGGTACCATCGTGCTGCCCATAGATAAGAGTGAGCAGGACAAAGCCAGAGTACGGAAGGTTTCCCAGAACCGCCGAACCCTGATTGACGCTGCCCGCCGGGGCAATGAGGATGCCATCGAATCCCTTACCCTGGAAGATATGGATATGTACACCATTATCTCCAAGCGGATTCAGAATGAAGATGTATTCAGTCTGGTGGACACCTATTTCATGCCCTATGGTGTGGAGTGCGACCAGTATTCGGTTATGGGTGAGATCACCGATTGCCGTACCCTCACCAATGAACTCACCGGAGAGCAGATGTACCTGCTCACCTTAAACTGTAATGAATTGACATTTGATGTTTGTATCAATATAATAGATTTGTTTGGGGAACCGAAGGTCGGACGCCGCTTCAAAGGTTCTGTCTGGCTGCAGGGATACATCAATTTCCCGGAATGACCCCGATATTGTTCTCATAGTTAAGTGGATATAACGGGGTCCTCCTAAGGGGCAACTATGGTTGAAACTGGAGGAATGAAAAAAGAACCAATTCAGAGTTCGATTCTGACAGAGAAGACACTAAAGTCAAAATAAAAAACAGATGATTCATCACGCAAGTGATTGATTTCATAAATATGGTTTACCGTAACCAAAGGAGCCTGAAAAGCCCGAAAATACGGCATTTGTTCCCATAGTTAAATGGATATAACAAGCGCCTCCTAAGGTTGTGCTCTACCAGCTGCCTTACGGGGAAAAGTGATCGTTGCCAGTCTCAATTTAATATAAGTCTCTGTAGCTCAGCAGGATAGAGCGTTCGCCTCCTAAGCGAAAGGCCGTGGGTTCGAATCCCGCCAGGGACGCCAGCAAACACGCCGAAAACCTTTGATTTATCAGGGTTTTCGGCTTTTCTTATTTCTGCGGCTTTTGTGGCTTTTTTGCAAAAAACCTTGGTTTGCTAACATTTGCTAACGAGATTTGGCCTTTTGCTAAGAAAGGCGGTAAGTCAGAGGTTCGATTTTTACCAAAGGAACTTGCAAACATTTGTTAGCAGAAATTAGAGGAAGTTGCAAACAAAATCGCGAATTTGCTAACATCGCTCAAAAATGCTTTCAGAACCTTGCTAACAAAAAAAGTGTTTGGTCACTGTGCAAAGTGGTTCAAACGAAGAAAACCTCTCACAAAGTGAGAGGCGTTCTTCTGAGGGAGGGACTTTATAAAGCTTTTGCCAGCTGCTTGAGCAGTGCGGCAGTTTCGGGATTTTTAAGCAGTTCCAGTATCTTCGCTGCATCACTTTCATCACTTTCAGTGACGGCAGTATCCGCAGTTTTAGGCTCTGTATCTTCAACAGGGTCAGGAGTCTTGGATGAGTAAAATGCTTCCTCCAATCGCTGAGCGTTTATGCAGCGATCCTCGTCGATGATGTGAGAGTAGACATCTGCAACCATTTTTACCTGAGCATGACCAGAGTCGCCCTGGACGGATTTCATATCGCCACCATTGAGTTTCAGCTTGTAGGTGATACTGGAGTGACGGAGAGAATGGAATACAACATGAGGCAGTCCGTTTTCTTTGATAAGTTTATTGAAAGCACGGTTAATCACCTGGCTTTCCATCGGACGGCCATTGCTGGAGCAAAAGACCAGGTTATTGTCGATGTATTCATCTCCAAACAGATCCATCAGCTCATCAATTTCTTTTTTTCTCTCTACCAGCATATAGGCAACTGTTTTCGGCAGGTACACGCGGCGAATACTGGTTTTGGTTTTAGGCTCTTTCAGGACCAGAGCAGTATGGGTACTGGCTATGCAAGGTGGAAACTTCTTAATAACACCTTTGTCGCTCAAATCGTCCAATGCACCTCGTGTAACCCGTTGCAGCTCTTTGTTGACGAATATATAAGCTGAACCATTTTCTATGCTCTGTGGTGCAATATCAATGCAGTCCCAGGTAAGGCCCAGCATTTCACCAATGCGTAAAGAGCAGGAGAACGCCAGATTTAAGGCAAGGGAGAGGATAGGATCATCACAGACTTCCATAGCCTTGCTCAGCGTTTCGGCAGTCCATATATCCCGTTCTTTATGTTCTTCTTTGGGAAGTGTCGCATTCAGGACAGGGTTACGGCTGATTAGTTCCCAACGCACCGCCTGATTAAAGGCACTGCGAAGTAGCTTGTGAATTTCTCTTACTGTATGCGGGGTCAGATATTCGCTTGTGGGTTTGCGGTTGTTGACGCTTACCGTTTTCACAGAGAGCAGATCACGGTAATACTTATCCATCATCCTTGGAGTGATGTCGGATAGTAACATATCTCCGATAATAGGAGTTATGTAGTTTCTCGCCAGACCACGGCGGCTTTCATATGTTGACATTGCCCAGGTATTTACACCATAGATGGACATATATTCATCGAGCAGATCGTTCAGGGTCTTTGCCGTAGGAATAAAGAAGGTTCCAGAGTCCTGCTCATACTCAATTTGCTTTTTTCGTTTTTTTGCTTCTGCATTTGTGCTGAAGGTTTCCCAACGCTGTCTGCGTTTTCCGTTTTCATCTGTGTAATCATACACCACAGAATATTTGCTTTTACGCTTCACGATAGATGCCATTTTCATTGCTCCTTTCTGAGATTTTCACATAATGAGTTTGCTTTTGATACCAGGCTTCAAAACTGCTGGTAATGATACGAATTCTTCGATCAATCAAGGTCGTCTCAAAATAGCCCCTTTTAACAAGGTCATAAGCTGTGCCAGATTTCAGCCCCAAAAGATCCGCCATTTCCGGAACTGACATCGTAGTATGCCTCCATTTCTCTCCGGGCGGTGTACCATCCACTTTTTTATAGTGGAACTGGCCGGCATACCAATCTTCAAAGCTATCCAGCATAACTCTCATTCGTCCGGCCACTTGAATTGTTTTGAAATAGTTCTTTTTAACCAACCAGTAGGATTCTACTTTACCAAGCCCAAGCATTTTGCCCATCTCTGGTACAGACATACTGGTCTTTACTCTTTGTTTTTGCATGGCTTTTGCCTCCTCTATAAAGTTTTTCTTGCTATGGCCTCATTGTAAGAGAAAGCAGAAAAAAAGTTAAGGATGTCGATTTGGAGATCGGCATCCTTGACAAATCATTCATCTGCGTGATCCAGCCAGTCATCAAAGCTCTTTTTGGAAATGCGGATATGACCGCCGACTCTGACGCTGTGGAATACACCCTGTTTTACCAGATTATATGCTGTGGGACGACTGATACCCAGAATGTCCTGAATCTCATCGACCGTATAGGTTCTTTTGTCATAGCTGACAGGATTTTGTTCATTAAAGCGGTTCAATTCCGCAATTCTTGCTTCAAACATAAAAACGCCTCCTTTATCCGGTAAGTGGCCTTACGGAGCCTCCATTTCCTCCGGAATATGAATATCTAAACTAACTTGCAGAGCATCATCAATCGCTCTCATTTCTTCGCGAGATACGCGCCCAATGTACGATAAAACACGCCTTTTATCAATCGTTTTAATTTGCTCCAGCAGAACAACAGATTTCAGTCCAAGCTCTGGAACGCTCTCCAGTGCATAGTGTGTGGGCAGCTCCTTTTTCTTAATCCATTTACTGGTGAGTGGAGCTACGATCAAAGTGGGGCAGAAAAAATTCCCCACATTGTTTTGAAGAACCAGGACAGGACGGGTGCCGCCTTGCTCTGATCCAAAATAAGGGTTCAAATTGGCATAATATAAATCCCCACGCTTATAAATCCAATCTTCTTTCATGTTCATCCTCCTATGTTTTGAGATTTGATTATGTAAGAAGGAGGCTCTGCAAATTACAGAGTCTCCTTCAATTTAGCGCCTGTTTTATCCCTTACTTGTCCACGACACCCCAGGGATTTGGGTAATCATTAAGCCGCAGGTGGCTGGCCTGCTTCTCAGGAGTTTCACCTCCACTTCGTTTGGTCTTACCCATGGCCTGCGACGGTTATTATCACGCTCGGACTATGGCTGTAAGAGAGCTTTCCTCCTTGTTATGCCATGACCGGATGCCATCCGATGTATTCCAGCCTGATATATTTCTGATAAACCGAAAACTCATCTATACAGCAAAAATGGGTTGGCCTGTTATGCGAGTGGCAGCTCTCAGAAAATATACCGCTGATGTAGCGGCTATTACGCCCAAAGAGGATCAAACTTAATGATTCGTATATGAGGTTGTCAAGGTGCAAGTGAAAGGATTTCCCTCTCACTTGCTACTGCCACTTTTTTAGAAAATCGCAACCAACTTTTTTATTTTTTCTTCAATTTTTTTCAATCGCTTATCTGCGGCTTGCCGAGTAATACCATATCGTTGGGCTAAACAAGTTGCATTTGGTATTTTCATTTCATAATAGGACAATATAAAATCTCGTTCTGCTGGACTCAGTTTCAATAGAGCTTGGTGTAAATCCTCAAGAAGTAAATTCTGAATAGCTTGTTCCGCAGTATCAACAGATTCATCCACAAACAAATCTGTATCCTGATAACCTTCCTCTGTGCCGTCACGATCTCCCACATGAGAAGCCGGGAATATAGAGCGACTTTTCTCATGTTCCTGGAGATAGCGGCTGTGGCGGTCCTCCTGTTGGTATTTTTCAAAATCTTTGCGAGAACATTCCATGATAATGCGGTCATCTTCATCACGGAACATTTTGACTGTTTCAACAAAAAAGCGCCCAGTAAAGCAACCATTGCGGCGTGCCTTACTGAACGCTGAAAAACTGATTTCCTCCCATTCCTGTGGGCTGTTATTTTTCCAAATGAATACTCTCGTCATATCCTTTCCTCCGTTCAAATTCTTGGTAGTCAGCGAATTTGAACGGTGTCATGGATATTTTGCTATGTACGCCTCCCAGCGCATACCGGCCTCCTAATACCGGGCAAAGAAAAAGGCCGGAAGTGTTTTCACCTCCAGCCATGTTCCTGCCGCCATATTGCAGCAGGAATGAAAAAAGCCCGGTTAATGCCGGGCCTTATGTAGAAAAGTATTCAATTTAGCGCATTCCTGCCACTATAACAAGTATAGCAGGTCGGAAGTCGGAAGGGAGTAGGGATTAGGTCGGGGATTTGTCGGGATTTAGTCGGGATTTAGTCGGGGCAGCTCCTCCAGGACTTCTGGAATAGAATATCCAAACAAGCAAACAGAAAATAAATAGATGGCTTCTCGTTTTCGGTCATAAAAGACACTGCGCTCTATATTTAGTTCTTCCAGCAATTCTTTCTCTGTACTGTTGAACCGATAGATAAATTGCTTAGTCAAAATTTCATAGTAAAGTTCTCCTCGATCCGGATACCGTTTCAGACGAAGGAGTGCACGGTCAATAATATTGACTAGCATTTGATTTTGAACAAGGCAGCAAACTTTTTCTTCAAAGGCTTGCAGTTCAATATCTGGTGCAAAATTTTCAAGATAGCAGAGGCCAGACTCTATATCTTGTTCTCCCATAATCCAAGCAGTTTCTTGTAATTCTTCTGCCCGTTCACTCAGAACCCAGACTACATCACGGTAAATCTTTAGAATCAGCTTACTTCTATGAAACGCAGCGTCGCTGTTAAGCCCCAAAGCTGTTAGCCTGCTGTTACATTTTTGGATTGTTGTGCTTTCTTTTCTCATAGAACATCCCTCCTTGTTCGCAATATTGCGAACATATTAGGTACAAAATAGCATAGCAGAGGAGCGTGAGAGAGGGCAGTGCCTCTCTCTATTCCCCCATTTGGTTATATCAGGTTTCTGGATTTTAGACGAATCTGCATTGCTTGCTTGGAAACCTCAAAAATATTTGCCATTTCAGCAATGAGCTGTTCATCTGTCCGGCCTATTCTAAGCCGGTAAAAACATTTTTTGATCTGCGGTAAAGGCATTAGCAGAGCAGAGGCCAGAGTATCCGCCTGACGCTCAATTATGCCATGACTTTCGTCGGAAGAAACATTTCCGTTATAAGCAGCAACATCTCCAGTACCAGAGTACAACTTCTTATGTAGTACCCAATGAGCCAGCTCATGGGCACAGGTAAAACGGAGCCGCCCTAATTTTGATGGATCACAAAGCCGTTCATCAATTAAGATTGTACCAGCTCTTACTGCAATCATTCGATACTGTCTCTGTATCTGGTCATATAAAACAACGGCACCATCATCGAAAATTGTTTCCCCTAATATCTTGGGGTTTTTTCTTAGTGTATGAAACTCCAGGATTAGATCAAACTTTGTCTCGATAATGGTTTCGATTGGCACAGGACATGGTTGCCCGGATAGCAGAGAGGGATCATATTCCATCAGGATTTTTCGCCCTACCGCCTCGATTGCTTCTGTACGGATTTGTGGAATTGACAAAGCTATCCCCCCTATCGTTTACGCTCCTTTAGCATTTTCATAAATGTCTGCCATTCTTCATCGGTAGCGTCTACTTCTTTTGCCACACGCAAGGCTGCCCGAACAATATCTTTTTCCATGATATAGTCTGGCAAATCAGCAGATACTGTATTGCGTGATTTTGCAGCCAGATCCAAAAGCAACTCATGTTCTGATTTATCCAAATTCAGAAAGGCAGAGATGCGTTCCACAAAATCTCCATTGGGTGCAGGACGGCGGCTTTGCTCAATATCACACAGATAACCGTAAGCAATATTCAAATGCTTGGCTGTATCGCGTAAATTGAATTTGTGCGCCTTGCGTTTCTCGGCTATAAATGATCCAAAAGTTATATTGCCCACAGCATTCACCTCTCATTTGTTCGACGAACTGCGAACATCTTGCTTATATTGTATATCGAACATCTGTTCACTTCAAGGATAAAAATTTCATTTGAAAAGAGGTGTTAAAAATCAATAACACCTCTTTTGCGCTATATAAATTCCTGAGCGATTTGCTGCATTTCCGTAATGCACTCTTTGGGAGAGAGAATTTTTATTTTCCCTTTGAATTTGAATATCCAGCCATAAAAAGTTCCACTGGGGTTCACTTCAATTTTGGCTGTGAAGTGTGTATCATCATACCTATCAACAGCAGCATCTTCTCCATAATGATCTATGATTACTCTCATCAATTCGTTTTCACATAGAAGGGTTACTTCCTTCGATGACTCCGATGTAAACATATCAACCATTTTATTTGTATAGGAGGCTACATCAAATCCCTCTATCGGCATAAAGTAAGTTTCCAGATTTTCTACACTTGTTAGCCGATCTACACGGAAGTGAGCAATTTTCTGATGCTTCAGAGAAAATCCAATCAAATAGTAATGGTCATTTTTCCATTCAAGCGCATAAGGATTTACGACATAATAATATCCATCATGCTTTAAGATTTTCTTTTTTTCTTGAGTATATTCATAGTATTGGAACCGAATTTGCTGATGGTTTCCAATCGCTGTTTGGATATTGTCAATGATGTAGTAAACCTTTTCATTATGCGGTTTGACACGGCTGGATAAAGCAGCAAATTTTTGAAGCTGCTTTGCCTGATGTAGACTGGTCAGACGGCATAATTTCTGCACCAGCTCCTCAGACTTCTTGGCAGAAATGATCTTCGAGGATGCTACTGCGTCTGTCAACATTTTCAGTTCTGGATACTCAAACAGGCGGCTTCCCATAAAATATTGGTTTTGGGTACTCTTGACCACCACAATATCAATCCCTGCATCGATCAGCGCATTGGTATCTGCGTAAACAGTCTGCCGCACTGCCTGAATTCCTTTTCCATTCAGATGGGCAATGATGTCAGATACTGTGGCGGGATGGTTTTCATCGGTCCGCTCATAGAGAAACCAGAGTAATTCCAGTATCCGCATATTTGTTGAATTCTGCATACTTCACCTCCTCGATTCTTAAAATGGCCTATTTTGTATGGTGTCCAGCCCCAAAGACCAGAAGCAGGGCGACAGCACAGAGAAGCAGGCCGATCCAATTTCGATCTATAATCAGCTTGATCACCGCCACAAGCAGAAGTCCGCCTACCAGGAGCACAACGCCATTCATTCAGCGTCCTCCCGAAGCATAGTTTCCCATGTTGATGTCCAGCACCCCTCTGGGCGGCTGGATCAAGGCATCTTCATATTGGCACTTCCACTGGATCTCCCGGCACATCTGGCCATCCGCCACGCCGTCTATGGTTTCCCCATCCTCAATGGGGTTATCATGCTCCAGAATATAGGACGTTGCATTATAGGCGTGGTTTACCACCCAGTTGGGGTCCATGCCGTGGAAGTGGTACTGGAGATCCGGCAAAAACAGGGTGCTCATGCCCACCGTGTCGATGAGCATATCCTCCGTGCCCTCGATGTTGAAGAAACGGACATTGACGCCAAAGCGGATGAACCGATCCGGCCCCTCAATCTGATGGGAGCGCACATCCTCTGCCAGAAACAGCTTGCCGCAGTTCTGGAAATAGAACGCCTCACAGGTGGGGTACAGCTCTGCCAGAGCCTCCAGAAAGTCGGCATCCAGGTTGGCACGCTCCAGCGCTGAAAGCGCCGCAGTCAGCATATCGGTGGCCACCACCTGATATTTGCACTCCCGGAAGATCCGCTCCCGGTCCTCCTGGCAGTCCCACATCTGGCTCATCAGGAAGGCATCAAAGCCTTTGCCCTTGAACTTGTCGCATTTCATCACCATCAGCTGTACCGGGCACTTGCCGTCCTGAAATTCCGCGACATGATTCAGGGCGGCAAAGCCGGCCATTTTCTTATCATAACAGAAGCACTCTGTTGATCCGATGTGCTTCTCCATTATGGCAGTCATTTTTTCTTTATCCGGCATTTCTACCGGTTCTTTGAACAGCATCTGAATGAGATAGGGACCTCCGGGCTGGGAGCCTTTTTTGTCATCCAGGTTTTGCTGGAACACTTTATTGCTCATACTTATTCCTCACTTTTCCTGATAGCATCTTCGATCTGTCTGCTGACGGTGTCCATATAAAGATACACCCCATCTCGATCACAGTGGTACAGGTTGGAATAGCTGGTACTCTCATTGGGGGAGATGGGGTTTGGTTCCACCACCTCGGTAGCTTCCAGCAGGCCGACACCCAGTTCCGCCGCGGCAGTGAGGGCCTTTTTCAGCACTGCAAACTGTCCATCGCGCCAAAGCCCCTCCAGATCCTCCAGCACCTTTGGCATCTGCTCCAGATCCCGGAGAAGCTGCACGACCTGCTTTGGAGACAGGTACACACCGGAGCAGTAATTTTCGATGATCTGATTTTCTGCCGGATTGGGAAAGGCGGTTGGTGCCACCTGTGCCCACGGCGTGAAATACCGGGCATATTCCGGCTTCTCCTCCAACAGGAAGGAAAAGCCGCTTCCCCGGGTGTAATAGTAATCGCGGAAAAATCCCTGGACCACCGCAATGTAAAAGCCGTGGCTTTTGTCAAACAGCTCGTTAGATTCCGTTTCAGCCCCAACGCGCAAGGTATTCAGATATTTTTCGGTATAGAAATCCTCCATTCCATGCTGCGCGGCAAGGGCCAGCACTTTTTCCTCCTGTCCCTGCTGTATCCAGGTTAAGGGAGTAAAATACCATTCCCGCATTTCCTCTGGTGAAATCGGGTGAAAACTCACATCGTATCCCACAAAAATCCTCCTTTCAATCCCACCAGAAGTACCAAACAGTGGACTGTCGCAGCACATCGGCCAGAGCGCCCACGGTGGCGTCCTCCGGCCCCTGGTCAATCACATCGGGGCAGAAGCCGTACAGCTCCACCGCCACATCTATGGCCTCTTTCTCGGAAACAGGAGCCGGGAGCAGGAACTCCAACTCGTCGTGGCTCATGGCAGCAGGCACCGCCCCATGCTGTTCAAACCAGTATTTCGCAACTGCCATTAACTCCGGCGTGTCAGGACACTCATTCCAGCCACCAAAGGGCAGGTAGGCGAATATCTCCCAAGGATTCTTCACGGGGATTTTAGCCAGAATGAGAGGATAGGTCATATTATTATCGGAATTCCAGTAGCTTGAAAAACGACGGTTATCATATCCGCCCTCCATCTCGCCCAGGATCTCCTCATCCCAGTCCATATCGTCATCCTCGGCTTCTTCCTTGCGCTGCCCAATCATTTCCTCCAGGACTGCCTTACTGTTCTCGACAGGGGCGGAGAGCATTTTCTTCCGGTATTCGGCAACTTTGTCCGGGTCGAAAGCAAAGTCGTCCTCGCCATCGCTGTCCGGGTTAGAATTCATAATCAGGCATTCCCACAGGATTTCGTCATCCGCCTTAATCAGAACCGGCACAAAGCCCTCTTTGACACTTTCCCGTTTGGCATAGTTATATGCCGACATGATGGGGTCATCATCCGTCATTGAGGGGAAATAGGTACATTCACAGTCCAGATATTCCATCATGGCTTCCGCAAGGTCTGAAGGCTCCAGAGTGGCCTCATCGAAACTCTGTCCCTGCCAGTTGGCGAACCGCTTTTCCATGACTTTTGCCATAGCCTGATAATAGTTTTCATCAAATGGGATGAACAGATAGGCTTCATCCTGGAACTTATCGGAATAATATTGCTCTGAACCGAAATACTCCAAAGCATAGTTATCAATGTCGCTGGGGAAGTACGGGCTATCCGCCTCGCCATAGTAATATCCAGCAAAGGCTGCGCCCTCCTTGTTGAACAGCGCCCCAAAGAGCTGTCCTTTCAGCTGGTCCCGGATAAAGCCACGCAGATCGGCGCGGCTCAGATCTGCCATAAACGGCTGCACCTGCTCCCAGTACCGCTCCATAAATTCCGCGCTCATCAGATCATGCTCTATGCACCAGCGCAGATAGATTGCCATGTGGTTGTAGGCATTGATCTCATTCACCGGCAAGCCCTTTTCCTGAATGGATTCCAGGTGCCATGCGGCATCGTCCATATCGCCGGTGAACTCCTCCTCTGCAAGCGTTCCTCTGGTGATGGCATTCTGGCGGGTGGGATTGACCACAAAACTGATGCCTGCCATCTTTTCAAGCAGGGCGTCCGCATCATGCTCCATCTTATACTCCATCTCATTATGATAGAGCGGGATCACCTGATAGAAGTTGACCTCCTCGCCGCTCGGCAAAGTGCAGACTTCGCCGCCTTCCTCCACGCCCTGGGGACCGGTCAGAATAGCGGCGGTGAGCTTCGTGTCCTCTGCAAACGGCGATTGCTTGTCCATTGTGTGGCCAAAGCCCAGCCAGGTATCGTTGGAAATGGGCAGGCGAGCCAACACTTTCAAGAGACCAATAGGCCAGTACCACCGCTCATCCTTCAGGGATTCCTCATCCAGTTTCCAATCCGGTGGCAGAGCGATGGCCAGCTCTGCTCGCTCCAGCTTGTATTCCGCCAGTTCCTCCGGCACATTCATCCGATGAGCACCCATGCCCATCGTTACCAGTGTGTAATAGTCCCGCTCATCAGAGGGTGGAACAACGCAGATGTCCACATGGATGTCAGGAGAAACCAGCTCATGGAACACATTCTCAAACTCACCAAAGGTGTTTTTGATGTGCTGCTCTATCGCAGACATCTCATCCTCCGAATAAACCTCTGGCTCACTGTTTTTTCTTGAGGACCAGAAGGCATCCGCCTTCGTACCGTCCGGGTTCAGGAAAATCTGAAAATACTGATCGTCTCCCGGCTGTTGATAGACAAGACCAATGCGGCGGGTCTGGTCCACAAACACACCTGTTAGAATGCCCTCTGGTTCTCCTTCAGGGGTGTGGGTCAGCCATTCACCGCTGTCCAGCCGTTCCTTGAGCTGCCGCAGCCAGTCGGTTCCCATCTTGGAGAGTCCAGCTTCATTCATACGGAAGGACAGCTCCACAAGATGTTCCTGCACTGGATATTGGAATTCACAGCAGGGGGAGTTTTTCTCATAGCTATACCGCTCTGGGTGGAACAGCTCATAAAATTCGGCAAGTCCTGCTTCGTCCACCCGAATGCAGGCTATGGCGCATTGTTTATCATCCGCATTCCCGTCCAGTCCCCGCTGGAGCGTTTGGTCAGCATCGGGATTGATCCAATGATATTCCATCTGTTCCAGGGTGGCTCCGGCTTTGATCTCTTTTTTTAAGGTCAGGAACTCATAATCTCCCGGTTCCAGTTTTAATCCTTGCTTGACGGCATCCAGCGCACCGGATTTATCGCCAAAATGCGCCCGCAGCTTGCCCAGATGGAGCCAGATCCAGGGGTAGTCCGGCTCCTCCAGAGCGCCCCGCTCCGCATATTCCAGTGCTTCTTCCAGCCTGCCGCAATACATCAACGCCACAGAATACCGGTAGTACCAGGTAGCGCAGCCCGTGGCGTTTTTCTCCGAATCCTTCATCCATTCCGCAGCGCGGTAGTAGTGGATGTAATCGTCCAGATTAAGGCAGGCAAAGGCATACCAGAGGGCAATCTGCAAATCCTGGTGAGCCTGTTTTTCGCTGAATCGTCCTTCTTCTACGCCACTTTTGATAAAATCCTCCAGCCAGCCGAGCATTTTCTCAAAGTAACCGGTGGTTCCTTCATCAAAGGATTCCAGTGTTTCAATATCCTCCGCCGAGAGCAGGGAGCCAGTTTCCTCATGAATATCAGGCTCCGGTTCTTTCTCGTCCAGCAGTGGCACACCACCCACATCCCGCCGGAATGCGTGGAAGTGAGCATAGGGCAAGTCGCTTCCCTCAAAGAATGCCTGTGCTGCTGTTAGTACAGCGGGCAGATCCCAGGCGATAAAATCCAGATACCCACAATACAGACCAGTGGCCCCACCCAGGAAGGTCACGGCTTCCTCTCCTGCATCCCGCAGGATGGCATCCCGCAGGTTATCCCGGAAATCCAGAATGACTTTCACTCGTTCCTCACCGGTAAAACCGGACAGCGGGTACAGGAGGAATCCAGCGGCAATGCCATCCTTGTGGTACTCATCCACCATATCACTGCGGGCAGTCAGGTAGTCGTTGATGAGCACCGGCAGGCGGCAGCTTCCAGTATAGACATCCAGCCGCCAGTCAGCCTCTGGGTCCTCCACCGGTTTCAGTTCATAGGCAAGGTAGCTGTTTTCCAGGTAGTCGCTGCCATCCCGCCAGAGAGAAAGTCCCATGCTTTGCAGCAACTCCGGCAGTTCAGAAAGCAGCTTGGCCGGTTCGTCTTTCGGCTGAGCATAAACATCAAACCCAGCAACAAAGGCGATAGCGGAAACTTCTCCGATGGTTTGATCTACCAGCATAGAGAGTGCCCACCAGACCTTGTCTGTGTCCTCTTTCAAGATCGGCGTCAGCTTTTCACAGTAAAGGACCAGACTTACCTGATGATCCTCTGTTTCCTCTGCCCACATCTGCACATCATCAGCCCGAACTTCGATCTCTCCAGCCCGCAGCTCGAACCCCTCACAGGGCTGGCGGCCTACCCAGATATTCCAATGCTCAAGCACCGATTCTGGGGCCTGCTTCTGGAAGTACACCAACGGGAACAGGCGGGAGCGAAGGCCCTCTGGACTGAGGATCAATTCATACTTTTCGCCATTGAAGCCCAGCTCAAAAGAAGTATCACGCAGGGCCGTTTTGAGCGCGTTCCCGCATTTTTCAACCAGTTCTTCGCCGCGCTGGTGCGTTTCGTCAGTTTCTATGATTTGACGCAGTTCTACCTCAATCTGAGAAAAGGCTGCCCATGCTTCCTGCGTCCTTTCACGGAAGTTCTTTTCAAAGCGGGGCAGGGACAAACGACGGCGGCAATCGTCTATGTACTCCTGGGTATCTTTGTCTCCGGGGCGGGCTTTCAGGGCCTTTTCAAAGTAACGCAGGGCGGGACCTTCCTCATCCAGAAAATAATAAGCGGAAGCGATCCGATAATTCCAGCAGTGATCTTCGGCAAAATGCTCCTCATGGGGAGCCAAAAGTTCCAGCGCCTTTTCAAAAGGCTCCCGTTCTCCTATATGTGCAACGGCAATATATGCCTTGGCCAGCTCACTGTCCAGTTCCGGGGTGCGCTCCTCGGCAGGAATCGCTTCCAGGGTGTCGATTACCTTCTGCGCTTCATCCTGTTCAAACCATTGCTGGCATTGTTTCAATAAATCCATATCATAATCTCCTTTTCCATCTTCGGTAGGGATAGGTTTCACTAATAAGCAGAGCTTGTAATTTCAAAGCTAAAATTCATATCTGCATTTATGGTGACTTCTTCATTTGTGGCTGGTTGTATCACAAACTCAAATGTAGGTTCATAGTCCCCATCCTGCAAGGTTTCTCCACCCAAAATCTCGATATGATACCAGCCATTTGCAAGCTCAATCATCGGCTTCTTATGCACTCTATAGTAAGAAATCAGATCTTTCACCTTTTCAGGCGTAAACTGTTCCAATATTGGCCATGTAAAAAGCATCAGCATATTATGATCTACTTTGAGGGAATAGCCACTTTTTCTAAGCTGCAATCGGTTTCTTTCTTTGCACAGCTCCGGTCTATCACCAGAGAGATTGAACAATATGGTATAGGGATAGTTTTCAATACCGGCCATTGGGATTACAATTCCTTCGTCAAATACCCTGTCGCCGCTTTCGTTTGTGGTAAACTCCATCGCTAAATCATCTGAAAGATGATTTGCCTGCTTCCAGTCCTCCAGCAACAAAATGTCACCAAGGAGAAAATAATTAACAAGATCGTTTAATACTTCCGTAAACCTATATATCATCCATTATGCCTCCCTTACAATCCTGTCCGCTGCCAGCCGTTCAGCCGCTCCTGCACCGCGTCAATCATCCAACCCTCGCCCACGCGCTTCATGAGAAAGCGGCGGTCAAAGCTGGTATTTTTCTCTCTGGTGTAGATGTAGAGCTTGTTCTTGGTGATCTGCTCCGCGTCAAGGAATTCTTCCCCGTTGTAGGTGCCCTGGGCGCTGTATGAGAGGGCCAGAGGCCGATAGCCCAGACGGGGCTTTTCGCTCACATACTTCTCCCAGATCGCCAGCAGGCGGGGCACAGCCTCGGCATCTTCAAACCCAACCTGCTCCATGTACTGCTCCCATTCTGTCATTTCGGCAAAGAAAGCGGACAACACACTGCGGCATTCCGACGCTGCCTGCTCATCCAGCTGGACGGGCTTTTTGGCCTTTTCCCGCTGGAGCTGGGAGAAGTGTTCCATCTGCTCCTTGGTAAATTGCACATGGGCCACTGGCTTGATGTAGTTGTTGCCGGCGACAGCCAGCAGTCCATCATAAGTAACAGCAGTGTGGTCGATCCAGATATGAGAGAGCTTGGGGATGGAGGCTGCCTGGAGCAGACCGGCATCATCCAGCCCAGTGTGGTCAAGGGTCAGCAGGTCCAGCTTACAGCTTTGCAGGGCGGACAGGCCGCTTCCGTCGATTCCGGAGTTCCCGGTCAGCAGCAGGATGCGCAGCTTGGACATGGCGGAAAAAACGGGGAAACAGGCGTCGGTAAGGGCGCTGTTCTCCACGCCGAAGTTGACCATACTTTTATGCCCGGCAAAGGGGGCAAGCAGTTCATCCGTCACCGGATACCCTTTCACATGGAATCCCACCAGGGTGTAACCGGCCAGCCGTTCCATGATCTCTGTGGTCAGCTCCGGAATATCAAATTTCTTTTCTCCATCTAAAGTTAGGACACCGTTTTCCCAATCCGCTGTTCGTGCCCGCTTTGGCCATTCCATAGTTTACCTCCTTACTCTTGCGCTCTATCTATTACCATTCTCCACCCGGATGTCTGCACCCGGATAACAGGACGGAAAAAGTCATAGTCATTGTGAATCTCATTATCTTCCCGAACCTCCGGTTTACAATGAGGGGAACAGGGTAAATATCCAAGCAAAGGACCCATGCCTCCGCAGATATTGCAGCCTCCGTCGCCGCCGCAGGTGGTCAATGTTTTCCCGTCTACCAACTCTCGCTTATAGGGGTCGTAGGCAATAGACAGGCCAAAGAAGTTAGCCTGCTCTATGTCGTATGACTTACCCTGTTCTTCCTCTCTTTCAAAGTGGTGTAGTTTCATCTTGTAGTCCAGTCCATCCCCCCAGGGAAACAGGGTTCGGCATCCGCCGCCGCACAGGTAGGCCCACTCATCCGGCGTGGGAAGGCTGGCTGCCACCTCCCACAACAGGAATCGCTGAAACTCTGCGTAGGTCATGGGATGGCACAGCCACGCTCGCCAGCTATCACCATTGCGTTCAAAGCGGACAGTTTCATGTATCTCAAAACTCTGGCTGTTCTGGCCCGCCCACTTCTGCAAGTTCTCCAGCCAGTCGGGGTGGGCGGTGATGCGAGGGTCGTTCATAGGTACGCTTTCCCAGCCGATCTCCTCCAGCTTTCTGCCCACAAACATGGGGCCGATGGTCACCTGGCGTACTGGGGTCATACCCTGCCGGAGAAATTCCTCCGCAGTGCCCTCATATTCGATTTCCGCAAACATATCCGCCAGTTCCTCTTGGTTGGCCTTGTCCATCCCTTGGACAAAGCCCTCCCAGCCAAGAATCACGGTATCACCTGGGACAAAGACAAACTCCCGGCCACCTTTTTCAAACAGGCCGGTGGTGCAGCTTTGTCCCCAGCGGGAAAAGGCGTATAGTTCTTTGAATGTCAAATTATAACGAGTCGCCAGCGTCTGCATCAGCCAGAGCTTATCGGACAGTTTCAATGTATCAAATTGTGGTCGAAATAAATTCTCGTTCATATCAAGTCCTCTTTCAATTTGATCCGGCAGACTGTGATTCCTTTTCCACAAGGCGAACCGCCTCCGTCAACAGCGTGGGAAGCTGATTTGTTTCTGTCGTTTCATATTGCTGGACTGGATGCGCCCAATCAAAATTATGAATGACAGAAATGATGTATCGGTCCTGATACCAGCCCATATCCAGCAGAAAGCAGTTCGGATATTCCACTTGCAGCATATCTTCTTTTCGCGTGGCATCCAGAAAAATGACCTTTCCAGTGTCAAAATCCATCTTTGACCAGACTTGCACGGCAAAATTCCTCCTCACGATTCTCCGAAATGCTCCAGGTACAACTTCCGCACGGAATAGGGACCAACAAGGGTCGTTTCCTTTCGGCCATCCCAAGAATACACATGAATTTCGCCTTCATCCCCAATGTACCGCTGTTCCTCAAAGGGCGCGGGAAAGGGGAAGCTTTCTACGATGCTCCAGTCAATCTTGGGCTTCAGCCCATCAAACTCCTCGCGCTTGAGCCTTTTGAAGTTAAACACCAATGCTGCCCCAATCCCATCGAACAGCAAGTCTGCGTATTCTTTGGGGGTGATGCTCTCGCTTACATTGGCGGCTTTGATGTCCACATTCAGGACCTTGTCGCCGCAGTTTGTCCAGATTTTATTGGGAGAGAACCAGGTAGTACGATCCTTGCCGCCTACAAAATCCTCACGGAAATAGCTTCTGTTTGCGCTGTCCATCTCGACACCTTCCCGAAGCGGCCCATTGTACGGGGAAAGCGGATAATATCGGTGTTTTGCTGGGTCAAACTGGCCAAACGCAATATCTAACAGATACTCATGCTTCTCACTACGCATAAGCTTGTGTGGCTTCACAATGTTTTCTTCGATGAAACTCCAAATGTACTCATCCACATGAATAGATACACGAGGGCGACTGAATAATGTGATTTTGTAGTGATCCTCTCTGTCCATTCTCTCCGTATTGAACCAAATACGATGAATTTTAACCATAGTTATCCCCTCGCATGATTTCTGCCAACGACACTTCTGTTTCCGCCTAAAAAAGCAGTTCACCGAAAAACAGCCTGAGAGTCACGGCAGATAATGTTTCAAGCTGTGGCTTGCTGAGAGGAGTGTAGTGAAGGACAATTTCTCCATACAACTCCGTGTTGATGTGGTGTTCTTCCAGATACCGCAGAACTTTTCGGTTGTTCCGCACGATATTTAGACGAAACCTGGTATTATCAAGGGCATATTCAAAACAGTCCGGGTCAATCAACTGACCATTGGCTGGATCATTCATTTCCAAGCGGAGTGCTTCCGCGCCGGTCTTGCGGGAGAGTGTAAAGTAACCATCCTCCAGTTCAAAGGACAGGCAGGACAGCCCTTCATCATTGTCCAGCTCCCAAGTCATTCTTTTTGCAAATAATTCCATTGGCTTACCTCATATCAACGCTATCATACTCAGCCCTCATAACTACTCCAAGGTCATTTCACAAAGAACCAGCTTGTCTTTCTCATCGCTGAGAAATGCCCGATTTCCCCATACATCCAGCACATGGAAGGAAGCGTATCCACGGGGCATGGCAAGGTCGATCAGCACCAAATCCGAAAGGCGCAGCACCTTTTGTTTACCCTTCCAGTCATCATTCTTAAAAATGGGAGATAGGATCAGGCAAGTCCTGTCACCGGAGAATTTTCCGCGCATCCCGTGTTTTCCGGGCAGGCGGCTTAAATTATCTTTGCCCCACAGTTTCTTTTTGAATAGTCCGTTTTCCTCCAGTTCCAGATACCAATAGTAGCCCATGAGAGAAAGACCCGCCGGATTGATAGTGCTGCTTTCCAAAAAGGCATAAAACTGTCCATTCTGTTCCAGTATGGAGCCAATCATAGGATAGTTGTAGTGAAAGTCTGCCTGGGCAAAATTGCCGCCAGCTCGCTCTACCGCCGCCAAATGGGTCTGTCGGGTTCCTGCTTTGCTGTATACACAAGAGCCGCTTTCTGCCCAGTGTGCAGTTATGGCTTCAAAGTCTACCGTCAGGCTGGTAAAACTGTTGGTCGCATCAGCGGAGTTGTCCACTCGGCACACAATAGGGAAAACGCTATGGCTTCCGGTGACTGCCACCGGCTTGGGAATACCCTGGGCACACCAGTTATCCATGGGGATCGGAATCCACTCTCCATCCATCTGCGGCATCCACCAAAGGGATTTACTGGCTGGGCAAACCAACAGTATTCCTCTGTCGCATGAGAGCAAGACAGGATCTTCCCAAACATCTTGCTGCTCTTTCGGCTCCGGGCTGGGAATCCACCTGGAAACTTCGCCTTTGACCCACAAAACGCCGCTGCACTTTTGCACGAGATGATAGGTCCAAAACACAATTTCATCCTCGCTGCGGGCTACCATACCTTTGCATCCAGTCGGGCTGTATTTGAAGGAAGTTCCCGTCAGTTCAAATTCCTCAAACTCCCAGTTCTTTATCACTTTTAGTTTCTCTTTCATACTTTCACCTCACAGCAAGTCTACCTTGATACTGCACCGTTCCAGAACCGGCAGCACCTGTTCTGGCTTGGAGGACATGAGAGTAATATGTTTGAGATTGGGGAACTGGCGCAGTTCCGCCTCAGTAACGGTATTAAGATCAAAGGCTCCATCCTCGCCATCCCAGAACGGACAGAGCTGGGTATAAATCTCGCTGCCGCCATCCATCTCGATTTCTGTGACCTCCGGGGCCAACCGCTCCGGGACAGGGTATTTCTCCAGCCACTTCCGAATCTCTGGGATGGGTTCATACCCTTCCGCGTCAATGTCGATCTTGCGTCGGCTATACTCTCTGGCAAACTCATGGGCATCCAGTTTAGGAGCCAGTAAGCCTTTCTCGTACATCAGGACTTCCATGACCGCCAGCTTGAAGTTGAAGCTGGTAAAGGTGAGCACTGGTTCAGTCGGCTTGGATAACTTGTATTTCTGCGCTTTCGCTGCCTTTTGCTCTGGCTCTTTCCAGCTGATCTGCACCATGGCGGAGAGGGCCTCCAGCTTTGCTTTCTGCGCTGACTGCTCCTCTGAAACAGGACCCGGCAAGCGGGTATAAACGGTAAAGCCGCCTAATTTGAGGGTATGGGCAAATCCGGCGAAATCCTTCCAACTGGCCTCCCGGTAGTCCTTGGACCCGATCCAAACCGTTCCGTCAAATGTCTGCCGAACCGCATACTCTCCCTGTGCCGCTACCCGGACACCAAGGGTTTTGATGGTCTGCTCATCTTCATCTAACCAGCCCTGGAGTCCAAGCTCGTCCCACAAAGCAAGTGCCTGGGTATAGGGACTCTCTCGGCCTGTAATGGGGCTTTTCCGTGTTCCATTTTGCAGGACAATGCGGGCAGGCCCCAATTTTTCCGCCAGCTGCGACAGGGTAAACGGCGGCGTAAATACCGCCCCCAGGATGGTCAGGCTGTCTTTTTTGAGAATGATTTTTTGCTCTGTGGCCTTGGGCGGTAGGAAGAAGGGCAAATTCGGGTACACTTCTTTGTACTCTCGCCATTCCAGCTTTTTGGGCTTGTTTGCCGTCCGCAGGAAGCCCCAGAAGTCGATGGGATAACGAAATACCGGCCCAACCCTATCCCGCCGGGTGACGATGACCACCGTGCCATCGGTGAGTATTCCAATGTGCTGCATTTTCTCCCCGCCGAACATTCCCGGACGGATACGCAGCACTTCACGGGTGTTCATATTGATGAGCTGGGCAAAGTCATCGGAGAGGATCTCGCCGTTTCCTTGCACCAGCAGCCAGTCCCCGGTAAACCAGCGCAGTTCCAGCCCCTCACCCATTCCGGGCAGGGGGGCAATTCGGCACCACCCGGTGTCCATGTCCAGTTCCAGCAGGCATTCTTCCACCCGTCCCTTTCCGCTGACGGCGTGGATCATGGTAATGCGGCCTGTGCCGGGAACAGGAACAGCCTCGGACAGATGGTCGTATCCATCCAGAGAAAAGGTGTGTTTTGTTACCTTGCCGTTTTCCCAGCGGTAAATCTGCCCCTTGTACCACTCGTTGGAAAAGTAGACCCGGCCCAGACCGTCTGTCGTAATGCCGCAATGGTATTTGGTGCTCCATCCATCTTCCGGCAGAGTCCAGTTTTTCACATCCTGGCAGGTGCCCCGGTCAGTCAGTTCAATCCGTGTAGCGTTGGTGGGATCACCCGCCCAGAGGGAATGGTCAGCCCAGCACAGGGTCTGGGGTGGACCGTCATATCCAATGGGGGACGGTTCGGCCCAGTTGAGCGTGGCTGGATTCTTGCTCAGTAATGCCCGGCCAATCGTCCCGCTGCCAGCGGCCCTCGATGCAGCATATAGTTCATGTTCCGGGGAATAGGTAAGGCACCCAAGGTGCGGCAAGCTGTGGGCGCGGGTCACCTGGGGCGGACGCTGGCGCAGATCGGCCACACAGCCGTTTTTCCATTCTTCTGCATCCTGGTTTTTCCATTCGCCCGCCGCAAAATCACCCGCCAGGGAGTTGAAGAAATAATCGTACTCATCCTGAAGTATGTATTCCTCGCAGGGCATTAGCTTTCCAGGGTCCTGCTCCTTGGCATGGTCGCCCCATTTTCGTCCTTGCTGTTTCATCAGGTGACAATATTGCCCCTGCTTTTTGCAGTAGCGTTCCCATTCGCTGCGTTCTTCCTCTGGGATCAAGGCAAACAGATACTCGTCCTCATCGTCCAGGTTATACAGTGCCCAGCCGAAGGCAGACAGCTCCTGCCCCAACGCCGCCGCCCCTTTTTCATGGGATAGTTTCATATATTGAACGCCAACGGCATCAAAGCGTTCATCCAGCAGCGCCGGGACCTGTGCGCCCCATTTCCCTCGAAGTTCCGCCAGAGTGTCCTGTACGGCTCCGTCAAATTTCAAAATGTCCAGCGCATCGGATATGATTTGTGCCCAGTCTGGCATGAAAGTACCCCCTTTTTAGTGACTCAAAGTTTGCTGCTCAGCCGCTTGACTGGCGCAGACATTACATCTGGAAAATGCTTACACAGAATCTTTGTGAATAAGGTCATTGCAAGAAACGGTTTGAGATTACCTGCTGCAATCTCAAAATATTGAGAATAGCCCCAATCCAACTCATCTTCTCCGCACCAAAAGTTGAGAAGTTCTGCCCCCAGATCCATCCGCTGACTGGATAGGGATTTCCATGGAATCTGTGACCGCAGATACTCCTGAACCTCTCTGAGCTGTTCTGTGGCAATGTGCTGATGGGCATAATCCTGCACATTCTTGAAATAGGTATCCAATTCTATGTAGCTGGGAAAGAGGCTGCTGCAATCAATCTTGGAAAATATCTCCGCCATACAGAGAATGCGCCGCCGGTGAAAATCCTCCATTTCCCGCTCCAAAGCCTCGGCCTGAATCATTTCGTGTTTCTCTCTACAGGCATAGGCTTTATTTTCTGGTACCTGGAACGCTTCATCTACTTTCTTGGCTATGGTAAACATCTGGATTTCATCGGTATTCTTGCGCTTCCGCAGATCATCCCAACTGCCTCGTTCCAATTTATCCTCTTTTGAATAACAAACAGAGCATATCGCCTGTGCCGGATCAATTTCTCTCGTCAAACAGTAAGGACAAAGAATTTTCGCATTCTCACACAATCTGGTCGCCTCCTTTCCGTTGTGTTACAGCGACAGCCATGTACTCAAAGCACTTATTTCCTCCCGTAGCAGCGGGGACTTGCCAGCGGCGGCAAAGGCTTTTTGGACACCGCCATAGCGCCGCTCGGAGCGGTCTACCAGCTGGAGTGCGGCTGCCTCCAAATCGGGAATCGCCATCACAGCATCTGCCAGCGCCTGAGCGGAGAGTTTATCCGCAATCAGAGAGGCGGCAAAGTAGCGCAAATGGCTGAGAGATAGGGCGGACAAATCGCTGAGTTTATGCAGTTCATAGAGTTTCAGGGCATAAAGGGAAGGAAGCCCATCCAGAGCCGGTAGTTCCTGTACAGCTGGAAGTGCCTGGAGATAGAGTTTCTGAAGCCGGGTCGCTGGAGTCAGGAAAGGGGCAATATCTTCCGTTTTCCGCATTTCCTCCAAATGGAGATAGGTAATGCTGGTGAGAAGTGGGGTGATGTCGCCATTCTTTTCCCCACGCAGGTGGAGAACACGCAGGCCGGGGAGAGAAACATTGTCCCAGGAAACAGGGGCCGACAGCCATAGGGACAGTGTATGAAGCTGCTTTAGCCCGGAGAGAACTTCTACACCCTCACACTTTTCCATTAGGGTCAGTTCCTCCAGATTGGGATAATCCCGCAGGAGGGACAGATTCACCTTCCGCTCTCCCGTCACAGACAGACACCGTACCGCATCTGGTTTTAGTCCATTCAGATCAATCTTTTCTCCGCCACGCCAGAAAACTGCGGTGCAGTATGCCTGTTCCATTTTGCATCTCTCCTTATTCCTCAAACTCGCCCTCAATCATTCCATTAAGATATTTTCCGGGATCAGCAATAAATTCCTCCCATTTGGCTAACGGATGAAACTCCTTATGCTCAATGTCCAGATACCAGAGTTTCTTATCTCTGGGACTCCACAGCAGCAAATAGTCGCTGTAATTGTCCATTTTCGCCATAAGGGAGAGCAACTTTTTCCGTTTCCAGGTCATCTCCTGTACATCCATGTAGGGGTACAGTTCCGCCCATTTCACCAGTTCCCGCTCTGGAAATTCCAGACGCAAGGGGCCGGTCTTTAAGTATTCCACCAGCTTGGCAGGCAGCTTGTAAGGCATGAGTTGACGCGCCTTTTCCTGTTTGTTATGCCATTCCTCCGGCTCCAGAGCTTTTAAGTAGGCGGCCATTTCCTGATTTTTGTTCTGTACTGCCACGGTGTAGGGCCGGTCACCGTATTTATCCGGGATGGTGATGTCTGCACCCTGTTCCACAAGCCAGCGCACCATAGAAAAATCGTTGTGCCGTGCAGCTTCAGTGACAGGAGTCGAAGCGTAGGGAAACACCATATCTGGCTTGTGATAGTTGATGTCCGCCCCGTTTTGAATCAGATACTCCACCAGCAGCTGATTTCCATGGCTCGCCATACTGCGCAGGGCTTCACCGCCGTATTGTTTCAAATCCATGCCCATCCTTTTCAAAATGGGGAGTACATTAGGCTCATCCCGATCCATCAAGTGGAGAAACAGCCTGCATATATCCCTTTGTGTTGCGGGGATTCTGACTCCCACATCTACCAAAAAGGAAAACAGGGTCAGGTCTTGACTGCGCAGGGAACCACAAAGCAATTCTTCCGGGTTATGGGTCAAATCTGCTCCGCATTCGATCAGGAGCTGTACCATGTCCATCCGATTTTCCAGTACAGCCAATTCCAGCGGAGAGGCTTCGTCATCCCGCGGCCAATCTCCAATCATTACCTGATAGCATTGTGGCTCATTGGGAGAATGCCCTGCGTGAAGCAGGGAACGAATCACCTCTATGTCACCACTTTTGATGGCAGCCATCATGGGAGGTACATTTGAATAGCTTACTTCACTCATCCGGGTCCTCCTTATAGTCTATTGAAAAATTTTCTGATATTGTTCTCTCAGCTCCTCCGGAGCTGCTTCCACCACTTTCTGACCACCCTTGGCGCTGGCTTTGCCCCAGATCACATAGCAGACCGTTTCCCATGCGTATTGCAGTACTTCCTCCGGGCTGGCTTCTGTTTCCTCGTCGGGTTCCTCGTCCTCGTCATCATCGTCATCCTCGTCGGAGGAAAAACCGCTTGGAACGATCTCGGACAGATGGATTTTTGCCTCCAGCAGAGCGTCCAGGCTTTCTGCGTTTGCCATCCACGCGGCATAGTCCTTGGAATACTTCATGTTCTGCATGGACAGCACCCCACGGACAAATACAGGGACGGTATCAGCGGTAAATCTGAACTGTTTCACATACTCCCGGAGGAATTATTCCTGTAAGTGGGAGTGCTCATCATCGCAGAGATCGAGATAATCCCATACCAGTTGCCACCATTCTTGCCCCAGCATTCCCAGGGCGAACACGGCAAAACTTCCGGGGAGCGCGCACTGCTCATCGCTGAGATTGGTGTACTGCTCATATTGCCGCATGGCAAGCCGGGCGTACCGTTCCATCAGGGGGTGGAGGCCAGGGTACTGCACGGCACAGGCAAAGAGCTGGTTTACTCCCTTTTTGGGCAGTCCTGTGATGGGAAGATAGCTCTTTTCCGGCCCTTTGAACTCCACCGCATAGCTGCGGGGAAAGTCCTCCTGCTCCAGAATCTCACACAGGTAGTCCAGCACTTCGTGGCAGCATTCCTCTGTGTTGTCCCTGGCAGTAATACGGATCACAGCAAAGGCATCGTTGGCCGATGCGGTGAAGTGATCTGTTTTCCGCTTTTGCAGGTTTAGGGGCAACCTGCCGGTTCCATGGTCCCGGAGTTTTTTTACCATATCGGGACGGACTTTCTCCACCAATCCAAAGAGGTAATTGGTGTCCAGATACTGAAAGTCCATACCATATACCTTATAGCTCACCGCCACATAGCAGGCAAAGCGCAGCAGTGGCTCCGGGACCTGCTCTGCACGAATACCTGGTTTCAGGGAATACTCCCGATCCCAGAAGCGATCATCTTCATCGCCTGTTGCAACAAAATACTTCTCTTGTAGTTCCCGTTTCAGCATATCAAGTAGATGGTGGTCAATTTCACCCCAGCGGCTCTGGCGGCGCAGGTTTTCGCTGAAGGCGATGGCCTTTTCCGCATCCAGGGTCTCGGCCCGCTGTATTTCGGTCCATGCCCTAAGCAGTTGCCATACCTCAAAGGGTGCACCTTGACTGCTGACCACTACCGGCGGCCAGTGGGAATCATCAAGCCGCGTGATTTTCCCGTCAATGGCATCCTGGATGCACTGGTCAAAGAGCGGTTGCAGTTCTTCCTGCACCTCTGGCTTCATCCAGTAACAGCGCCCGTCCGCACTATTTCGTTTTGGTAAATTCATATCAGGCCACCTCTTTCCGAACAATAAAAAATGCCCCACGCCGCACTGTCATAAAGACAGGCTGACGCAGGACATGAAGAAGCCGCGTTGAAGGAGCCGCATCCACCAGCAGATGTAGTTTCTTCAACAACCAAAATATTTTTTTCGTATCTTAAAGCAGCAAATTGCTGTCCAATATATTTGTTCATAGCGGCACCATTTGTTCTGAGCGTAGTTTTATATCTTATTATATCACAGCACCCCTTCAATGAAAATATTTTGTTGGAAATGCTAATGAAAAATTTTTGTGAATTTGTTAAGGCGCAGGGGCTGTTATCTCCATAGTGTCTGGATGGATCAGAGTGATTACTTTTCCCTGATGCAAGGCATAGTTGACTGTCTGTGCTGTACCTGAGCGCAGCTTTTTCTGATTATCAAACACACCGATAAGGTACTCTGCATGATCGACCATATAATAATTTCTTTTTTTATAACTGGAAACATCCGCAGAATGTGAAATAACAATAGAATCGTTTGCGTTTTGGATCAGCTTTTTCAATCTATGTTTACTCTGATCCGGCCATTTAGAGTCATAGCCGATGAAGGGAACTACAACGATAATTTTAATATCCTCGTATCCCGTTTGTGCTCTCAATGTCAGCAGCTGTTCTCCAGCCCACATATCCACACCAAGAGCACCGCCGACAAAAAAAGTACGGACAAATTTCTCGTCATGGAGTATCCGAAACTGCTCCAGGAGACATTCTTTTAATTTTTGGCATAGGGGATCTTCCTCATTATATCCAAAGCAAAATCTTGTTGGTCGGTGGCCGGTAATGGCGCAGGCATACTGATTCATATAAATCACCCTTGATAACTGCCTTGATTACGCATATAAAGCAAAAATAACGCAAATAATAATGCGTATAAAGGTTGTATTATAAAATTATAACACAATACATACGAAGTATCAAGAATTGCTTTCTGCTATGCTAAAAGAGCAGAGAGGTGAGCGTATGGACGAAGAATTTATCCGCAATCGAATCACAGAATTACGATTGAAAAAAGGCGTTTCAGAATATCAGATGAGCATGGAGTTAGGGCAGAACAGAAGCTATATTCAGGCGATTTCCTCTGGGCGTTCTATGCCGTCTATGAAGCAGTTCCTCAACATCTGTGAGTATTTTGAAATCACACCGCTTCAATTTTTTGATGCACAGGAAAATAACCCTCAGCTTATCAAGAAGGCTTTGGACGGAATGAGAAAGATGTCAGATGACGATCTGATTATGCTGATTGGTTTTATAAGTCGCTTAAACACAGAAAACTAACGATAGGCGGCAGTAAATGTCCCGTCGTTAATTTTTATTTTA
>OGJJ01000182.1_pt1 | contig 57798 bp, 56 predicted proteins | sample 1572081 | NCBI WGS metagenome assembly OGJJ01 (sample SAMEA2582122, study PRJEB24529) | metagenome | biome: Human gut stool | place: China | collected 2011
GATGATAAGCAAACTCAGCAGGGAGTTTGCTTTAAAAACTGTGCCTGAACGCAGGGCCACATATGCAGATATGCTGCTTTCTCCCGTCATGCATACAGACTGTACAAATGCGAAAGAAAACGGAAAAAGCTGTCATGTATACGTCTGTGCAGTACCGGATGGAAAAGTCCTGTACTTTTCCCGTGAGAAAAAAGGGCATGAAGGGATAAAAGGGACGGTCACTGAGGATTATCAGGGGATCCTTGTGCACGATCACGATGTTACTTTTTATAATTATGGAGCAGATCACCAGGAATGTCTTGCCCATGTGCTGCGATACCTGAAAGACAGCATAGAGAATGAGCCGGACCGTATCTGGAACAAAGAAATGCGTTCACTGCTACAGGAAATGATCCATTTCCGAAATGGAATCCAGCTGCCCCATAAGCCGGATCCAAAGACGATCTCCGGATTTGAAAAAAGATACCAGGCAGTACTGGAAACAGCCAGAAGAGAATACGGGGACATTCCGGCAAATGATTATTACAGAGACGGGTACAATCTATTCCTGAGAATGGAGAAATACATGCGGAACCATCTGCTGTTCCTGCATGATCTCCGGGTACCTGCCACGAATAACGAAGCCGAAAGGCTTTTGCGGAATTATAAGCGGAAACAGGCGCAGGCCGTGACATTCAGAAGTTTCGAAAGCATCGATTACCTCTGTCAATGCATGAGCATGCTTGTTTTGATGCGCCGGGAAGAACCGGCAAATATATTTGACAGAGTGTCCAGGATATTTGGATAAAGAAGACCGATGGCTCTAACTATTACCAGTTTACACCATCGGTCTTCTTAAGTCCAGCTAACCCTTGAACAGTAACGAACGAGAGAAAGAAAATTAAAAAAGTACAAACTTTTAGTTGTGGCCCTTCTCCTTTTCTGATATAATAAGTCCGGATTTTAAGCTTCTGCCGTGATAAAATGTGAAACTGTCGCGAATGAGGCTAAAAGGAGGAATTACAAATGAAAGAAAAGAAAAAACGGGCCAAACGTCTGCCCACCTTTGCGGAATCGATCACACCGATCATCGCAATGCTTCTGATCCTTACCATTGGAAAGGGCGTGTTCGGCTACAGCACGGAGCCGCTCCTGATCATGGTAGCAGCAATCGCGGCATTTATCGCGTTCCGTGTGGGTGTTACCTGGGATGAGATGATGGATGAGATCTGTACCAAGATTGCAAAAGGTATGCCGGCAATTCTGATTCTGGTATGCGTTGGCGCTATGGTTGGTACCTGGATGGCAGCTGGTACCATTCCGATGATGATTTACTATGGTGTTCAGATTGTAAACCCGAAATTCATGCTGGTTACAGCATTTCTGATCGAGGCTGTTGTATCGGTTGTTACCGGTACTTCCTGGGGTTCTGTCGCAACCATGGGTGTTGCCCTGATGGGAATTGCAAGTGCTCTGGGTGTGTCTCTTCCGGCTACCGCAGGTGCATGTATCGCAGGTTCCTACTTCGGTGATAAGATGTCTCCGCTGTCTGATACCACGAACCTGGCTCCGATCGCGGCAGGCAGCACACTGTATGAGCATATCGGACATATGTTTTACACCACCGTTCCGGCAACCATCGTTTCTCTGGTGGTATATGCCATTGTTGGTATGAACGCAGATGTAAGTGCAGATATCACCTCTGATACTGTTACTACCTTATTGAGCCAGCTTTCTTCCATGTACAGCTGGAACCTACTGCTCATCATTCCGGTGCTAATCGTGCTGGGAGGTTCCCTGTTTCAGAAGCCAACCATTCCGGTTATGCTTCTTTCCACCTTTGTAGCTGGCATAGAGGGTGTTTTCATTCAGCATGTAGCAATGGGTGATGTGTTAAAGGCAACGGTAAACGGCTTTAGTGTATCTATGATCCATCGCGCAGGCTTCGACACCGAGACTTGTTCCGAGGCGGTTACCAAGCTGTTAAACCGTGGTGGTATGAACGGCATTATGAGTACCACACTTCTGGTATTCTGTGCATTCTGTTTTGCAGGCATCATGAGCCGGGCCGGCTGTCTGGATGTTGTACTTCAGAAGATTTTAAGCGTGGCAAAGAGTACCGGCGCACTGATTACCGCAACGGTGGCAGCCTGCATTACCATGGCACTGACTACCGGTAACTCTTATCTTTCCATTTTGATTCCTGGAGAGATGTTCCGTGACGCTTATAAAGAGCGCGGACTTGCGGCAAAGAACCTGTCCAGAACCCTTGAGGATGCCGGTACTGTAGTGGTGCCGCTGATTCCGTGGTCCGCAGCAGGTGCCTATATGGCATCTACCCTTGGTGTAGAGACCCTGGATTACCTTCCGTGGGCAATCCTGTGCTACACTGGCTGGATCTTTGCAATCATCTGGGGCTTTACCGGATTCGGTATCGCAAAGCTTGCTGATGAGAAGAAAAAGGAGAACTAAATACGAAAGTCTTGTTCCACCGGGATTCCTGATTCCGGTGGAATTTTTGAAGAATAAAGAAAAGGCAGGAGAATAGACATTATGATCAAGTTACTGAAAAACGCGAATGTTTACGCACCAGAGAAATTGGGAAAAAAAGATATCCTCATTGAGGGAGAGAAAATCCTTCTGATGCAGGATTCTATCGAAGGCTATGAGGGACTCCCGGGAGTGGAGACTTATGACCTGGAGGGAAAAATCGTTGTTCCGGCTTACATTGACATGCATGTGCATATCACCGGAGGCGGTGGAGAGCAGGGACCGGCATCCCGTGTACCGGAGTCTCAGCTCAGCGAATTTTTAAAAAACGGTATTACCACCGTGGTTGGCCTTCTGGGTACAGATGGCGTAACCCGCAGTGTAGAGAATCTGGTAGCAAAGGCCCGTGCCCTGACCGAGGAAGGCATGACCGTGTATACACTGACCAGCTCCTACGGTTACCCGCCGACCACCCTGACCGGAAGCGTAGAGCGCGATATCATCCTGGTTCCGCCTATGATCGGTGTGAAGGTAGCTGTATCTGACCACAGAAGCTCCAATCCGGGCGGGGAAGAGCTGATCGCCCTGGCTACCGCAGCCCGCAGAGCCGGTCTGCTCAGCAACACACCGGGGCTGGTGACTATGCATATGGGTGACGGAGAGGGAAGACTGGATCCGGTATTCTATGTTCTGGATCATTCCGATGTTCCGGCCAAGAACCTGCTACCGACCCATATTTTACGTAATCCGGGCCTGATTGATGCCGGTGCGGATCTGGTACGCCGCGGCGGTTACATTGACTGCACCGCCGGTGCCGATGATGTAGAAGTAGAATCTGATGCCATGAAGCTTTACGAGCTCTTACACCGCGAAGGCGTGAAACTGGATCATGTCACCATATCCAGTGACGCATTCGGAAGCCAGCCACGCTTCAACGAGGAGGGCGAGTGCATCGGCCTGACATACGCATCTCCGAAGTATCTGCACCGCACCATTCAGATCCTGGTAAGAGAGGGTATGCCGCTGGAGGCTGCCTTACAGCTTCTGACCAGCACTCCGGCAGTGCTCCTTGGTCAGGAAGGAGTCAAGGGCTGTGTAGCAGAGGGCGCAGACGCAGATCTTCTGGTACTGGATGAAAATCTCGACATCAACAGCCTGTTTGCCCGTGGCCAGGTGGCTGTGTGGGAGCAGGAAGTGAAGATGAAAGGCAGATTTGAGCAGTAATGTTTTTATGATATGAATTGAAAGAAGCGAAGACCATCATGGTTGATAGGTTTTCGCTTCTTTTTATTTATTCTGATATAATTAAATTGACGATGATACGATTAAAAGATATAATGAAATACAGATGAAAACCAGAATCATAGAAGATGGGTAAAAAAATATGAGAGAATATGATTATCGTCAAAAATGGACAAAACTGTTGACCCCGGAAAGAACAACGCCTGTATCTTGTTAGGCTAAGATACAGGCGTTATTTAACGCTTATTCAATAACTACAATCTCAGATTCACTGATAAATATATTCCCAAACCTTCCGTTCCTGATACATTTTCCAATACACTTCTGCTATTTTTTCCGGTGCATAGTGAGTTTCCGGGACGACATTACCCATGATAGTTACAATTCCAACAAAAATTCCTTTTTCTTTTAATTCCTGATGCAATGTGCAGGCAAGACTTCTAAGTGCAGCTTTATCTATGGATACGCAGGAATATTCTGCCATTGGATGTATGGAGAAGCCACCGCCGGTAAAAAGAATTGTACCGATACCCTGTGCGATTTGAGAGGGTAGTACCTCTTTTACACATCGAAATGCCCCAAGAACATCCGTATTGTAATGTTCAAGCAAATCTTTATCAGTCCATGATGTTGGCAGTCCTGGTTCTCTTATTGTTACATTACATACCAGAACATCAATATAGTTTATTTCACTGAATATATCAGCAAATGCCTTTCTTACGGATTCTGTCTCTGAAATATCAGCAACAATGCCAAAGCAATCTATTCCCTTATCCCGAAACTGTTCTTCATATTCTGTAAGGTGTTTTCTGTTTCTTGCAAGTAGAAATACTTGAAAACCATGTTTGCCAAACACTTCTGCGATATGATTTCCCATTCCCGATCCTGCTCCTGCAATTACAATATTCTTTTTTCGCATTTCAATGGACTCCTTTACAGCAGTTTAATTGCAGCAGCTCCTAAGATCATAATCAGGACACCCAGTATTTTCTGGGCGTTAATTGGCTTTTTCGGAGATTCAAACATCCCAAAATGATCGACCAGAATACCTCCTGTTGTAGAACCAATCAAAAGAATGATGACTGTCATTCCAGTTCCTACAATTCTTGATAAATAGACATTTGCAAGAATATATAATCCGCCAAGGATTCCACCGATCCACATCCACCAGGGATTTTTAGCCGATTCATTTTTGAATGATTCTGATTTCCCATTTTTAAAATGCAGAACAATACATATAATTGCCAGAAAGATAATTCCAACAGTAAACGAAATAGCAGATGCTTTTATCGGAGAACCTACTACTTTGCCAAGATAACCGTTTACCGCAATCTGAGTGGCACTTAACATTCCTGCAAAAATGCCAAATGCTCTCCATATCCACAAAGTGGTACTTTCTGATTTTTGCAGCTTCTCACTGGCAGTTTTATTTTCTTTTGCCATTGAAACCAAAACTACGCCCAAAATTACCATTACCGCACCAGCAATGCGGAATACAGACAGCGGTGTTTTCTGTGAATAAAACAATCCAAAATTGTCGATGATCAAGCCCATTAAAATCTGACCGAGAACCGGAAGTACAACTGTCTGTACTCCACCTAATTTTGAAAATAATAAGATATTTCCTGTCAGAAAGACCAGACCACAGATACCGCCAATCCAAATCCATGCAGGCTCATTCAACAACTGTGCCAAAGGTATGTGTAACCCCTGTCCGGTAATCAATAATAATGCGGATAGAAACAATAACGCAACCACAAATGATACTAAGGATGCGTTATATGGTGAACCCACTTTTTTTCTTAATCTTGTATTTACACTTGTTTGTATAGGCAGACCAACACCTGCCAGAAATCCTAAAATAATTGACATATTCTTCATTCCTTTCTATATCTCTTGTTCACGTTTTTATTGTATGTTATACTTGTTCATAACTCAAATACCGTTATTGAAATGTGGAGATAACTATATGATTATGTTAAATCACAATCTTCGTATCTTTATCCGGGTTGCCGAAAAGGGAAGCATCACTGAAACTGCCAATGAACTTTATATCTCCCAGCCTGCAGTCAGCAAGGCGATCAAGATATTGGAAGATGAACTAAATTTGAAATTATTTCACCGGGATAAAAGAAAAGGTCTTATCCTTACTGATATAGGGCATGAGATTCTTATTTTAGCCCGTCAAATGGAAAAAACTGAAAACCGGATGTATCAGGCAGCTTTCCGTTCTAACAATTTTATTGGCGGTAAGGTAAGAATAGCATCTATGCCAATTCTCACCTCTGTAATATTGTCTGAAGTTTTTTATCGCTTTCATAAGTTATATCCTTATGTGTCGATTGAACTGATCGAGGGAAGTTCTATGGATATCCGTAAGGCAATCGAAGAACATCAGGTTGATCTCGGTATCTTTTCGGCACCATTTGATACGTTAGATTATCAGCTTCTTTTCACAGACCGTATGATTGCTGTTGGAACTTCTGAGATGCTTACAGATCCCGTCTTGGATCTGAATATCGAACCAGAACGTTTCATTTTCTGTCAGGCAGGACACGAAACTGCAATGGAACTTCTCAAAGCAAAAAATGTAAAAATATCACAAAGCTTTATTGTCTAACAGGCGGAATCGGTCATTCATCTCGCAGAAAAAGGAAATGGCATCGGTATCATCTCAGAGTTTACAGTAAACAATACCCCAAATAAACTAAGCCGTTGTGCGATTGAACCGACAATAGAGATTCCTATCGGGCTTGCTGCGAATGATCTGCACGATCTGACTCCGGTTGCTCTGGAACTAAAACGTATGATTGCGAATTATGTAAGTGAAATCATTCCATCTGTATAACCTGTTACTCACAATTTTTTATAAATACATAGCGATAAAAAGCGGGATATATGATAACCATAACCGGCTATTATCATATATCCCTTTATTGTGTCTTTTAAAATTTTTCCATGTGAATATTTCCAAACTTTAGATCTTTTTCTGTATAAGGAGCCTTTTTTTCTCCTTTTTCTCCAAGTGCTACTAAGTTTAATACTGTATATCCATCTGGAATATTCAACAACTGCCTTATTTCCTCATCAGAAGACTTCAATTTTCCTTTTCGGTTACGGATATGTACCCAGCAGGCTCCAAGATCATATTGCTCAATCGCAAGAAGCAGATATGCCGATGCGATAGCACCATCTTCAATCCAAAACTCACTGGCTCTTTTATCTGACGTTTTTACGATGGCTACAATAACAGTATCTGCACCATTTACCTGAGAACCGCCAAAGTTCTTACATGCACCAACTTTTCGTATCATTTCAGCTTCACGAACAACTACAAATTCCACTGCATGATGTCCAAATGAAGTCGGGGCAGTTAATGCTACTTTCATAATTTCCGCAATCACATCATCGTCAATCCGTTTATTTCCATACTGTCTGATAGAACGTCGTTTTCTTGCGAGTTCAAATAACTGATTTTCCATTATACTTCTACCTGAACTGCAATAAACCCATTGACATCGAAATACTCACCGGCTTCGTTTCCAAGCTGTGTATGGTATTCATTTGCAAGTAGTGCATTCCATGCATCCATTTCCTTTAGTGCAGTGCTGGGAAATATGGTGCGAGAGTATCTATCGTTAAATTTGATTTTTTTGATTTTCCTTATAAATATGGGGGCTATTTTTCTAAGAATGTATTTGAGTAAAAAGAAAAATAAATTTATCTTATAAAAAATTTATTTTTGAATCAGAAGTTACGTGAAAGACTGGCTGGAAGAACGAGGATATTATTAAGAAAAACACAGGGAGATTTCCGAATCTTCCTGTGCTTAAAAAGACAGGAGAAAAGTAAGAAAGGGAATTGAAACGACAATAGTGTTGGTATGTGCAGGTGGTATTGCGTTTACAGTAATCGGGATTTTACTGGTTCCTGATATGCTGCGAATGGATTAGGAAGAATATTTTACATTATCCCACTTTCCGGCTGAATATAAAAAACATTAGGCTATCTTGGGAGTCATTCAGGGAAAAATGAGGATAAGATACAAGCTACCGGTCTGACACCTGTATTTTCAGATGGAACTACATATTTTAAAGAAGCTAATATGGTATTCATCTGCCGGAAGCTGTATCAGGCACCACTTCTGGAAAAAGGATACATTGATAAAAAAATGAATAATTCAGGTTAAATTTTATTGACAGTGAAAAAATAACATATTATAATTAGTTGAGCAGTTGTTCAACTAAAGCATAAGGAGGAAGATAATGGCAGATTCTCAATTCACTTGTAATTGTGACGTTATCCATGAAGACATCGTAAATGATGTAAAAAAGAAGATGCAGTCTAAAGAGGAATATATAGAACTTGCTTCACTTTTTAAATTATTTGGGGATGGTACCAGGGTGCAGATTCTTCATGCATTAGAACAAAGCGAGATGTGCGTCTGTGATCTGGCAGTATTGCTTGGAGTTACGAAATCCGCAGTATCGCACCAGCTTAAGGCACTACGTCTGGCTAAGTTAGTAAAATATCGTAAGGAAGCTCAGATTGCGTATTATTCTTTGGCAGATGAGCATGTTAAGGAAATTATTGATAAAGGCTTTGAACATTTAAGAGATTAAAATTTTTACCTTTTAAGTTGAGTGATTGAACAACTAAACATATACAATGGAGGTTAGAATGGAACGAATATTTTTACTGAAGGGACTTGATTGTCCCAATTGTTCGGCAAAGATTGAAAAAGAAGTTGGCGATTTAGAGAATGTGAATTCATCATCTGTCAATCTGATGAAACAGACTCTTACAATACAAACTGAAACATTCGACAATTCAATCGTTGAGCAGATTGAGACGATTGTACACAGCCATGAACCGGATGTTGAAGTATCTGAGAAAAAAGAGTCGTATACTACTAAAACATATCTTTTAAAAGGACTTGATTGTCCAAACTGTTCAGCAAAGATTGAAAAGGAAGTCGGTGATTTAGAGGATGTATCATCATCAGTAGTCAATCTGATGAAACAGACACTTACTATAAGTGTGAAGACCTCTGCTTCTGGGAAGATACAGGATGAAGTGGCGACTATTGTACACAGTCATGAGCCAGATGTTAAAGTTTCAGAGCAAACGGATTCATATGTTACTAAAAAATATTTGTTAAAAGGACTGGATTGTCCCAATTGTTCAGCAAAGATTGAAAAGGAAGTCGGCGAACTGGAAGGAGTAGCTTTATCTGAGGTTAATCTGATGAAGCAGACACTTACTGTCAGTATGGATCATAACAAGGCAGCTTCCATGCTGGATATGGTTACTACGATTGTACACAGCCATGAACCGGATGTTGAAGTATCAGAACAAAAGGCAGATACATCTGTTGCTCCAGATAAGAAAGAGAAAACACCGGTATATAGTGATGATGATAAAAAGCTTACAATACGTCTGATCTCAGGTGCAGTCATCTATGCGGTTGGAATGGGATTGACCTTATTTGGACATGTATCGCTTCCTGTAGAACTTGGTGTATTGATTGTTGCATATATTATTCTTGGCTGGGATGTCGTATGGCAGGCAGTAAAAAATATTACCAGAGGACAGATTTTTGATGAGCATTTCCTGATGAGTTTATCTACAATAGGTGCATTTGCAATCGGGGAGTATCCAGAAGCTGTAGCAGTTATGCTCTTTTATCAGGTTGGTGAGTTTTTCCAGTCACTTGCTGTAAAGCGTTCCAGAAAATCAATTTCTGATCTTATGGACATCAGACCGGATTCGGCTACAGTCAGAAGAAATGGCGAACTGGTAGTAGTAGCACCGGAAACTGTTTCGATTGGCGAACTGATTGTTGTAAAACCGGGAGAAAAGATTCCTTTGGATGGAATTGTTACAGAGGGTGAGTCAATGCTTGATACAAGAGCACTTACCGGTGAATCTGTTCCAAGAAGCATCCGTAAGGGAGAAGAAGCACTGTCAGGATGTGTCAATCAGAGCGGTGTTCTTACAATTAAAGTTACAAAGAGTTTTGGAGAATCAACAGTTACAAAGATTATAGATCTGGTTGAAAATGCTTCTTCCAGAAAAGCACCTACGGAGAACTTTATCACAACATTTGCACGTTATTATACACCGATTGTTGTTGGCATGGCTGCTATTCTTGCTATTATTCCGCCTGTCATTCTTGGTGGTGGATGGTCAGAATGGCTTCGCAGAGGTTTTGTATTCTTAATCGTTTCATGCCCTTGTGCATTGGTTATTTCCATCCCTCTGACCTTCTTTGGTGGAATTGGTGCGGCATCAAAGAGAGGTGTGCTTGTAAAGGGAAGCAATTATCTAGAAGCACTGAATAAGGTAAGCGTCGTCGTGTTTGATAAAACTGGAACCCTGACAAAAGGTGTGTTTAAGGTTGTTGATATCACAGTAGAATTCGGCTTTACAAAAGAGCAGGTTCTTGAATATGCTGCACAGGCAGAAAGCTATTCAAACCATCCGATAGCAAAATCCATACAGGAGGCTTTCGGCAAAACAATTGATCAGTCTGTTCTTTCCGGTTATGAAGAAATATCAGGACATGGAATTCGTGTATTGATTGGTGGTAAAAGAGTACTTGCAGGAAACAGCAAACTTATGGATTCTGAGAAAGTATCTTATGCAGCCTGCCAGTCAGCCGGAACAAAGGTTTATATTGCTGTTGATGGCAGATATGCCGGATGTATCGTAATAGCCGATGAAGTGAAAGATGACAGTCAGAATGCGATTGCCAGTCTGAAGAAAATCGGTGTTGAGAAAACAGTTATGCTTACCGGTGATGATGAAAAGATTGGAAAGGCTGTGGCAGAGCAGCTCGGACTGGATGAATATTATGCACAGTTACTTCCAGATCAGAAAGTTGAAAAACTGGAGTACCTGGATCAGCATAAGACAAAAGGAAGCAAACTTGCATTTGTAGGAGATGGTATCAATGATGCACCTGTTCTTGCAAGAGCCGATGTAGGAATTGCGATGGGTGGACTTGGTTCAGATGCTGCGATTGAAGCTGCAGATGTTGTTCTGATGACAGATGAACCATCAAAGCTTGTGGATGCGATTGATGTTGCAAAAGCAACGAAAAGAATTGTTATGCAGAATATTATCATTGCACTCGGAATCAAGAGTGTGTTCCTTATACTGGGTGCATTAGGCATAGCAGGCATGTGGGAAGCTGTATTTGGTGATGTTGGTGTTACGATTATAGCAGTATTGAATGCCATGAGGATTTTGAAAAAATAAAGGAGAAAAGTGCAGTGAAGCGTAGACTTATTTTACTGGTGGTGGTAATTGCTTTGATTGCAGGGTTTGGTGCATTACTGCACTCCCCTCCATCCATTATAGATGCTGTTACAGGTGCAACACCAAAGGCAAAGAAAGCAGCCCAAAGCTCGGCACAGCTTGAGGGCAGTTATATTTTCTGTATGAATCCGTTGCTTGATAAATTGTCAGATGAGGATATAAGAGAGCAATTAAAAGCATTTGTAACAGGAAAGACGGATAGCATTCGTACAGATACAGAATTATCATTTGATATTTATGTTTCGGAAACAGATTATGCGCTTATAAGATATGCCGATTCCTTATGCGAAAGGCTTAATGATGCAGGTGCTGATGTGCAGATAAAACAATACAGCGGTACAATGCTGCGTTCAAGGGCAGTCAGTGGGAAATATGAAGCATTCCTTTCTGAAAGTGATCTGGTCAGCACAGACGCTCTTGAAAATGCTGACTATATCATACTGGACAGTGCAGAAATGAGGTGAGCGGAAGAATGAGAAAAATAAATACAATACTTTCCGTATTACTGCTCGTGATTTTTATGCTGCATGGTCTTATGGGAAGTTTTATGCTTCTTGGAATTGGAAGCAGTGCCGGGAAAATACTTGCATGGGTTGGAGTGGCTGTTCTTGCAGCACATACTGTGATTGGAGTCATACTTACCATAAATACTTTGAAAATTTCTAAAAATGCAGGTAACAGCTACTTAAAACAAAATGCAGTATTCTGGGCAAGGAGAGCCAGCGGACTTGCAATACTTATTCTGATGTTTTTCCATATAGGATTATTTGGCGGAGTACAGGACGGGATCTATATTTTGTTTCCGTTTACAACAGTAAAACTCATTACGCAGCTGTTACTGGTTGCAGCACTTTTTATTCATCTTTTTATAAATATCCGTCCACTGCTTGTATCGCTTGGAATCATAAGCTATAAGGAGAGAAGAGGAGACATTTATCTGATATTGTCGGTTCTGCTGCTGTTTAGTGCAGGGGCAGTTATCATTTACTATATAGGATGGCATACATTATGAAAAAGAATATGATTATTGTCGGAGCAGGGCTTGCCGGTCTGTCGGCAGCTTTGCAGGCAGTAAAAGAAGGATGCAGTGTAAAGTTAATCTCTTCTCTGCCTTCTGAGAGAGCACAGTCAGTTATGGCAGAGGGCGGTATCAACGCCGCACTTAATACCAAGGGAGAAGATGACAGTACACAGGAACATTACGAAGATACGATAAAAGCCGGATGCAATCTGGCAGATCCAAACGCAGTCTGGAATATGACACAGGCGGCACCGGAAGTGGTAAAGTGGCTTCACAGCATCGGAGTGCAGTTTAATACATGTGGTTATGATGAACTGGATCTGAGAAATTTCGGGGGACAGAAAAAGAAACGGACAGCGTTTGCAAAGAGTGATACCGGAAAACAGATCATGACAGCTATGATAGATGCAGTACGGCGATTAGAAGTGCAGGGACAGATAGAGCGTTTTGAACATCACTCTTTCCGTACTTTACTGATGACAGCGAACATATGTCATGGATGTGTTGTCTGCGATAACTATACAGGTGAGATAAAAATGCTATATGCGGATGCAGTTATCGTGGCTTCCGGTGGTATGCATGGACTGTTTGGAAATACGACAGGTTCCTTAGCAAATACCGGTGAAGTAAGTGCCAGCCTGTTTTCGGCAGGTGTTCCTATGGCTAATCTTGAGATGATCCAGTATCATCCGACAACAGTTGAGATTGGCGGAAAGAAAATGCTGATCAGCGAAGCTGCCAGAGGAGAAGGTGGTCGCCTTTTCACATACAGGGATGGAAACCGATGGTATTTTATGGAAGAAAAATATCCGGAACTTGGCAATCTGATGCCAAGAGACATCACTGCAAGAGAAATATGGAAAATAAGTAAGGAAAGTCCTGTTTATCTGGATATGACAGAGATACCTAAAGATGTGACAGACAGGAAACTTGCGGGGCTGGTATCGGATTGTCAGATTTATCTTCATAAGGATATCAGAAAAGAGCCGGTACAGGTTGTGCCGGGTATCCATTATTTTATGGGTGGTATTTACGTGGACGAGAAGCATCGTACACCTGTCAGAAATCTATATGCTGCCGGAGAGTGCTGTGCACAGTATCATGGAGCAAATCGTCTTGGTGGTAATTCTTTGCTTGGAGCAATCTATGGTGGCAGAATTGCAGCACAGACTGCCTGCGAGGATGCAATGACAGCTAAGGATATGCTGGTAACAGAGACGCAAGAGCTGTCAGATTTGTGTGAATCCATCAGCCAGCCTGATAAGAAGAAAATAAATAAAATCATGCTAAATACACTTGGAGTTGTAAGAAATCGGAAACGCATGGAAGAAGAACTGGAGAAGCTATGCCAAATAAAAGGCTCACTTTCACTGCTGGGACAGGCTGCAATCATGAGTGCCATCGAAAGAACAGAGAGCAGAGGTGCACACTACAGAGAAGACTATCCGAAGAAAAATGATGATTTTGCAAGAACAACCATTGCAAGCTATAATGGACAAAAGATACAGATACATTTTGAAGAAATTCCGGAAAGGCGGCAGTAAAAATGAGATATACCATTCGTATAAAGCGTCAGGAAAATAAAGAAGCAAAGCCTTTCTGGCAGGAATTTGAAATAGAAGCAGAGGGTGAGCTTTCCATTGCAGCTATGCTGAATGAACTGAATGCAAGACAGAAACTTACTGATAAATCAGGCAAAGAAGCTGAACCGATTTCATGGGAATGCGGCTGTATGGTGAAAAAATGCGGGGCATGTGCGATGCGAATCAATGGTCTGCCAGAACTTGCCTGTTCTACATTTTTGCAATCTCTAAAGGGAAAAGTAATTGTACTGGAACCTTTGAGTAAATTTCCGGTAGTAAAAGATCTGATCGTTGACAGGTCAGTTGTTTTTGAAAATCTTAAGAAGATCAACCTGTGGCTTGAAAGCGATGCATATATGACAGAGTATACTCATGAGATACGCTATCAATCAGCAAGATGTCTTATGTGTGGATGTTGTCTTGAGGTCTGTCCGAATTTTGATTTTGGGAAAGACTTCGCAGGTGCCATTGCTCCGGTAAACGCATACAGGATACTGAATGAGGAGCAGGATACTTCACACCATGAACAAATAGCAGAGAAATATAGGAAACATTATTTTGAAGGATGTGGGAAATCACTATCATGCCAGAATATATGTCCGGCAGGGATTCCGGTGGAGGAGCTTATGGTAAGGTCAAATGCAGCCGCTGTGTGGAAGAAATGATTAAAAAGAGCTGGAAGTTTTTCTAGCTTAATCTTCTACATGGAAGACATGCTCTATCATACAAAATTATAGTAGAGAAAAAGAGATATCAGTATATTACTGGCATCTCTTTTTTATTTCGAGTGTACGGTGAGTACAGATAAATTATGATTTTTTCCAATGCTTTTGGGGTTCATATTTTCCACAGTCATCACAGGTTTGTGGCCAGTTGATTTTCCACTCAAAATATTCATCTCTGGTAATCACGCCAGATTTCAGTTCTTCTTTTCTAAGAGTCCATTCTTTCAAAAAATCATTGAGAACCCCATAATTAAACCACATGCCAACAGGTGGATGGACTGGCCAGTCGTCAGAGTCATGATAGCGGACGGCGGTATCTTCACTGGAATTGCATTTTTCACCGGGATAAGTCTCTAATTGAAATAGTTTGATCATACCGGGATTAAATTCATCAATCCAAAAAAGTGTTTCCATTAATTCTTCGGCATTCATTATAGTTGGTTCATACAGAGCAATTGGGTTCACATCGAGAATTTTAGCCATTTCAGTAACCAGATCTTTACGGGGAACCCGGTAGTTGGTTTCGTATTGAGCAAGGCGATTTGCACCTTTATCGCCCCAGCCGAGAGCTGCACCGAGTTCTGCCTGTGTCATATTCCGGAATGTCCGGATTTTTTTTATTTTATCACCAATCGTCATATCAGATTTCCTGCTTTCTATTTGATAATTCCATTTTACTATCAAAATCTCAAAATGTAAACAGAAACATTCGCATTTGAGCGAATAAAAAAACTTGACATTAACATTAAAGCGAAATATAATGACGGTATAATCAATATTCGCATAAAAGCAAATGGACAAGGCTGAGATGAAAAAAATCAAATTTTTTATGAAAAATATGACCTTATCGCCTCTGCCACGTGTGATTAGTAGAAAAAGGTTTTGAATAGGAATTCAAGAGCTTTTCCGCACCTTGAAAATTGAATGAGCTGTATAGGTGCCCTTAGAGGATTAAAGGACAACACAGAGTTCCACCGCTATACCAGAGAGTAGTATGTGGAAATCGAAGATACTCCGGCAACGGCTGGTATGCTTGAAAAGAAGCTGGCAGCATTCAGAAAAGTTCTGATAGAGGTCAAATGTAACGTTGACACCGCCTGTACGAATGGAAGCCAACATGCCGAACAGAAAAAGATTCATCATTAGGTAAAACCAGAAACAACAGGAGAAGGTACTGACAACGGGCATGAAACCGCTGTCTGGGAGGTGATGCAAAAGAATACGGAGGAAAGGAGGTATGTGCATCATGAGAAAGACAACAGAGTATAACACTGAAAATCGTCTGACTGTGGACATTGAAGGCTTAATGGCAATGTTATCCTGTGGTGCTGTCACAGCAAGAAAAATTGCAGATTGTGCAGAAGCAAAGATCATTGTTGGCAGACGTGTTCTCTATAACGTAGATAAGATAAAAAAATATCTTGATGCAATGGCAGTGTAATGGATGAGAACAGGACAAAAATCATTCCGAATAACAAACAACGAATGTGAAAGGAATGATTAGTATGGCAAGAAAAGACAATAAAGGCAGAAATTTAAAAACTGGAGAAAGTCAGCGTCCAGACGGACGTTATATGTATCGTTACAAAGATGAGCTTACCGGAAAGCGTGTTACAATCTATGACATGGATCTGGCAAGTCTGCGTGAGCAGGAAAAGAAAATCAATAAAGATATTGACGATCAGCTTATTACGGACACATCTGTAAAGAAATTGACGGTAAATGGATTATTTAAGCGATATATGGCGACAAAGAATATCCGGGAAAAAACGAAAAAGGACTACTGGCGAACATGGAATTATCGGATAAAGAATACTCTTGGAAACATCCGTGTAGTTGATTTTAAGACATCTCATGTACGGACATTTTTTTCAGGACTTTCGGATGAGGGTTTGGCACACAGCACGATTAAAAGTATGTATGCTTTATTAAACCCAGCATTTAATATGGCTGTGGAGGATGGGATTATCCGTAAAAATCCGGTAACAGGAACTCTTGGCGATTATGGTGCTGCTGCAAAGGAGAAAGAGGCATTAACGCTGGAACAACAAGAGAAGCTTCTGAAATTTGTGGAGAACAGTAAGGTGTATAAGCCGCATTTGCCAATGATGCAGATTATGTTTGGAGCCTGCCTGAGAATAAGTGAAACAATCGGATTGACCTGGTCAGATGTGGATATGAAAAACCGGGAAATTCATGTGAATGGACAGCTTGTTTATTATGAGGGAGAAGAAGGTTATTGTTTCCATGATTCGGAGACAAAAACGGATGCTGGAATCAGAACAATTCCTATGACTCAGACCGTATATGATGCGTTTCGTAAGCAGAAGGAATTAAATTTGATGTTGGGATTGCAGAGTAATGTAGAGATTGGTAAACGCAGTGGTTTTATTTTTAACACAAAACATGGGCGTCCGATTATGCCAGCAGGTGTGAATAGTTTTCTGAAGAATATCGTTAATGCCTATAATAAGAGAGAAACAATATTGGCGGAAAATGAGAACAGGGAGCCAGAACTGATGCCTCATATATCTGCACACATTCTTCGTCACACAGGATGTACCAGATTGGGTGAGAATAATGTCAATCCCAAAGTTATGCAGTATGTGATGGGGTGCTGGATGTCCAGTGGACATTCGTTTAGCACCGACCGTAGCGGAGCGAAGAACATTCTGATGCGAAGATCACTATGAATATCTACAATCATATCGCTGAAATGGCTCATGTAGAAAATGAGATGTCAAAAATGAATCTGCCGGAAACTGTACCTGCTGTGGTGTAAATGTAAGTCGATGGTGTAATTTGGTGTAAATAAAATGAGTGTTACACCAAAATCAAATGAAATGGTGTAAAAATGGTGTCAAATCAAGAAAATTGAGTGCGAAAGCAAGTGAAAAATCCCTGTGAAGCCCATAAAATTAAGGCTTCACAAATTTTTTGCAAAAAATTAGCACTCAAGTGTTGACAGTGCTGATATTAGGTGCTATAGTACAGATAGAACAAAGGAGAAGAGAAAAAGAATCAAAGATATGAAGTCGACAGCATTCATATATGATTCAGAATCTGGAATCCTGAAGTTTTAGTAAACAACACCTCGGAATTCTCCGAACGTGCAAATAATATATTTTTTATCATTTGGAAGGAGATATGACTTATGATGATGCCTAGTATTTTTGGAGAAAACTTATTTGATGACTTTATGGATGATTTTTCATTCCCGACGTTTCCGAATGTCGACAAAGAACTGTATGGAAAACATGCTAAGAATCTGATGAAGACAGATGTAAAAGAGACAGGAAATGCATACGAGATTGATATTGATCTTCCGGGATTTAAGAAAGATGAGATCCAGATGGAACTGAAAGACGGTGTACTTACCGTCAGTGCAGCTAAAGGACTGGATAAAGATGAGGAAGATAAGAAAGGTAACTATATCAGAAAAGAACGTTATGCGGGCAGCATGAGCAGAAGCTTCTATGTAGGAAAACATGTAACGGTAGAGGATGTACACCCGAAATATGAAAGTGGAATCCTTTCATTCAGTGTTCCGAAAGAGGAAGCAAAACCGGTAGAAGAGAAGAAACATTACATTTCAATTGAAGGTTAATGAAAGCTCATAGACATAAAAAAGAGTGATGGTACCCCACAGGTATTGAGCCTGTGGGGTATCATATCATAAAAACACATATAGAAAAGCAAATGACGGGAGGGAGAACAATGGCGGCAAAAAGAGATTATTATGATGTTCTTGGAATCAGCAGGAGTGCAGACAAGGGAACGATCAAAAGAGCATATCGTAAACTGGCCAAGAAATACCACCCGGATACCAATGCCGGAAATGCACAGGCGGAAGAGAAGTTCAAGGAAGCAACGGAAGCCTATAATGTGCTGAGTGATCCGGAAAAAAAGAAATTGTATGATCAGTTTGGCCACGCAGCTTTTGACGGCAGTGCCGGGGGCAGTGGAGCTTACGGTTATGGAAGTGAACCGGGAGGCGGCACCTATAGCTATAACGGACCGAATGGGAGCTTTCATGAATATCATTTTGAAGGCGGCGATATGGATGACATCCTGAAGAATATATTCGGCGGTGGATTCTCGGAAGGAGCAGGAAGCGGCTTTCACGGATTTGAAGGATTCGGAAAAGGATTTAGCGGTGGCGGAAATTTCCGGCAGGATGGTTCCGATGTGACAGCTGAAATAGACGTAACATTTGATGAGGCTGCATTCGGTGGAGATAAAGTTATCCGGCTGTCAGATGCACAGGGCAGCAATGTGGCAGGAAAATCATTGAGAGTGCATATTCCGGCAGGTATCAGCGACGGAAAAAGCATCCGTCTGAGAGGAAAAGGAATGCCGGGAGTGTCCGGAGGTAAAGCAGGAGATCTGTTATTAAAAGTCAGAGTCGGCAAACGTCCGGGATTCGAACGAAAAGATATGGATGTATATTCAAAAGTCACGATTCCGTTTACTACAGCAGTACTGGGAGGAGAAGCAGTGGTACAGACACTTACCGGAAGAGTGGTCTGCAAGATCAATCCGGGAACGCAGTCCGGAACGAAGATCCGGTTAAAAGGCAAAGGAATCGTGTCTATGAAGGATGCAGGAAGATATGGAGATCAGTATGTGACTGTTCAGATAGATGTACCAAAGAATCTCAGTAACGAAGCTAAGAGAAAATTAAAAGAATTTGAAGCTGCATGCAGGAACGGAAGCCGGGGAGCAGCATAAATTTTAAATATAAATATAGAATAAATGCATTGTTTTATCAGAAGAATCCAGCTTGGATCCGGAAAGGTAGAAGGATGCATTTTTTTCTGTATTGACGCTCTCTTTAGAAAGAATTATAATAAAATAATTAGGAAAAAGAATCTGTATTTCCATACAGGTTATGAAAATATATGCTAAGGAGATAAGTAAGATGAGCAAGATTATTTTAACAGGTGACCGCCCGACAGGACGTCTTCACGTTGGTCATTATGTAGGTTCATTAAAAGAACGTGTAAAATTACAGAATTCAGGAGAATATGATGAGATCTATATTATGATCGCAGATGCGCAGGCACTGACAGATAACGCCGAACATCCGGAAAAAGTACGTCAGAACATCATGAACGTAGCACTGGATTATCTGGCTTGTGGAATCGATCCTGAGAAATGTCACATTTTTATCCAGTCAATGGTTCCTGAGCTTACAGAATTAACATTCTATTATATGAATCTGGTTACGGTATCCAGAGTGCAGAGAAACCCTACGGTAAAAGCAGAGATCCAGCAGAGAAACTTTGAAGCAAGTATCCCGGTAGGCTTCTTCTGTTACCCGATCAGCCAGGCTGCCGATATTACAGCATTCCGTGCAACAACAGTTCCGGTTGGAGAAGACCAGATGCCGATGATCGAGCAGTGTAAAGAGATCGTGCACAAGTTCAACAGTGTATACGGTGAGACATTAACAGATCCGGAAATCGTACTTCCATCTAACAAGTCATGCTTAAGACTTCCGGGAATCGATGGAAAGGCCAAGATGAGTAAATCACTTGGCAACTGTATCTATCTTTCTGACGAAGAAGATGTTGTGAAGAAGAAAGTGATGTCTATGTTTACAGATCCGAACCATCTTCGTGTAGAAGATCCGGGACAGGTAGAAGGTAATCCGGTATTCATTTATCTCGATGCATTCTGCAAAGATGAATATTTTGAAGAATTCTGGCCGGAATATAAGAATCTGGATGAGTTAAAAGCACACTATCAGCGAGGAGGTCTTGGTGATGTCAAAGTTAAGAAGTTCCTGAACAAGGTACTTCAGGCGGAGCTGGCACCAATCCGTGCGAGAAGAAAAGAATGGGAGCAGAAGCTTCCGGAAGTATTCGCAATACTGAAAGAAGGAAGCAAAGCAGCCGAGGCAAAAGCAGCAGAGACACTGCAGGATGTAAAGGCTGCTATGAGAATCAACTATTTTGATGATGCAGATTTCCTGAATTAAGAATAGCAGAGATATTATAGAATCCTCGAAATATCAGACGATACCTGGTATTTTGAGGATTTCTTTTATTGGAAATTGTTGTATAATAAAACTATCAGTAAAAAATGGAAATTGTATAGATAATAATGGGAGTGAAGAGGCGTGATCATATGAAAGAGATAACAAAAGAAGCACTTCTGGAAGCTTTAAAATTAAGAGATACCGGAGAACGTCCGGCGTTCCGGGAATGTGAATTCAAAGACATGGATCTGAGCGGAGCAGATCTGCATAATATGGACTTCACATTAAGTTCGTTTCAGAATGTAAATCTGGAGTATGTGAATTTGAAAAACAGCAGTGTGGAAAATGCATTGTTTGACGGGAATTCCCTGCATGGTGCAGATTTTCAGAATGCGAATATGAAGACAGCAGCATTTCGTGAATGCGATATGCGTGAATGCAATATCAGGGGAGCAAACCTTTATGGAGCAGTACTTGAGCATGCAAAGTTAGACGGCATTCAGTCCGATCATACAACCCAGTGGTTCCGTATGCACTGCCCGGAGACCGGACCAATCCTGGGATATAAGAAATGTGTGAATGACAGGGTGGTACAGCTTCTGATTCCTGCTGATGCAAAGCGTACTTCGGCAACACGTCCATCCTGCCGTTGCAGTAAGGCAAAGGTGCTTTCGATAAAAAGTTTTGATGAGACGGAAGAATTTGAAGAAGCCTGGTCGCTGGTCGATGAAAATTTTGTATACAGAAAAGGACAGTGGGTCGAGGTGAAAGATTTTAATGAGGACAGATGGATGGATTCGACGACAGGGATTCATTTCTGGATGGAGAGGAAAGAGGCTCTTAGTTATTGATATCTGACCGGCAGAAAAGAAAAAAATGGAGGTGCAAGAGACAAATGAAAGCAGACATCAGATGGTTAGACGATCCGCAGGTATTCCGGGTGAATCGTCTGGATGCACACAGTGATCATAAGTTTTATGAGAATAAAGAAGATTATGAAAAGAAAGAACAGCGGTTGAAGCAATCGTTAAATGGAATCTGGAAGTTCCGTTATTCCGAGAATGCAATGGAGCGTCCGGCTGATTTTTATCAGAAGTGGTTTCAGTGCAGGAGTTTTGATGAAATGAAAGTTCCGCAGCATATTGAACTGGCAGGCTATGACAAGATTCATTACATCAATACAATGTATCCGTGGGAAGGCCATATCTACAGAAGACCGGCGGAAACAGGAAAAGAAAAAGGAAAAGGCATGTTCAGCCAGGCAGAGTATAATCCGGTAGGTTCTTATATCCGAAAGTTTGATCTGCAGGATGGATTAAGGGGAAAAAGGATCATATTAAGCTTTGAAGGTGTAGAACAGGCCTTTTATGTGTGGGTGAATGGAGAATTTGTCGGTTATGCAGAAGACAGCTTCACAGTGTCAGAATTTGATATCACACCGTATGTAAAAGAAAAAGACAATTTGCTGGCGGTAGAAGTACACAAGAGAAGTACGGCTGCATTTCTGGAGGATCAGGATTTCTTTCGTTTTTTTGGAATTTTCCGGGATGTAAATCTGTATGGAATTCCGGCAGTTCATATAGAAGATCTGTGGATACGTCCAATCTATCATCCGGAGGACGGAAAGGCAGAAATAGAACTGGATATCCGTTTGTCACAAAAAAAGAAAGAAAAAAATATCCGGGGAAAAATAAAAGTTTCGCTGAAAGACAATGCAGCCGAGACAAAGACAGTATTACTGGATGAGACGGAGAATTTGGATGATCCGGCAATTCAGACGAATCTCCCGGTCGAAGGATCGGTGAATAATGTTCTGCATTTCCGGTATGAGTTAAAAAAGACGGTAAATGCGTGGAGTAATACGGATCCATATTTGTATGAACTTTTGATAGAAGTACAGAATGAAAAAGACGAAACGGTAGAAGTTGTACCTTATCCGATCGGATTCCGCAAGATTGAGTTAAAAGATGGAAAGATGCTGCTGAATGGCAAGCGCCTGATCATCAATGGTGTGAATCGGCACGAATGGAATGCCCGGAGCGGAAGATGTATTACCGAAGCCGACGAGAAATGGGACATTGAATGCATCCGGCGCAATCATATCAATGCAGTCAGAACCTGTCATTATCCAGATCATATCTCCTGGTATTACAGGTGTGATCAGGCTGGAATTTATCTGATGGCGGAGACAAATCTGGAGACACATGGATCATGGCAGAAGATGGGAGCAACAGAGCCGTCATGGAATGTTCCGGGAAATATAGAATGTTGGAGAGCATGCACTCTGGACCGTGCCGTTTCGAATTTTGAGACATTTAAGAACCATACATCTGTATTATTCTGGTCACTGGGAAATGAATCCTATGCAGGCAATGTATTAAGAGAGATGAACCAATATTATAAGGAAAAAGATCCGGACAGACTGGTACATTATGAAGGGGTCTGCCATAACCGTTCATATGAAGATATGATTTCAGATATGGAAAGCCAGATGTATACATCACCGGAGAATGTAAAGGAATATCTGGAGAATAATCCGAAAAAACCATTTCTCTTGTGTGAATATATGCATGATATGGGAAATTCCCTGGGAGGAATGGAATCTTATATCCGGTTACTGGACCAATATGATAATTATCAGGGGGGATTCATCTGGGATTATATGGATCAGGCACTTTGGGTGAAAGATGAAGTGACAGGACGAGAAGTTTTGCGTTATGGCGGTGATTTTGATGACAGACCGTCTGATTATGAATTTTCCGGAAACGGTATTCTATTTGCAGACCGAACAGAAAAGCCGGCTATGCAGGAGGTGAGACATTACTATGGATTACGCAGATAGAGGGAAATTAAGGATTGTATATGGAGATGTGACAATCGGGGTGCACGGAGAAGATTTTCATCTGATTTTTTCTTATCAGACAGGAGGACTGGAGTCCATGGTGAAGTCCGGAAAGGAATGGCTATACCGCACTCCAAAGCCGACATTCTGGAGGGCAACAACAGACAATGACCGGGGAAATGGATTTCCGTTCCGATCCGGTATGTGGCTGGCCGCAGATATGTTTCAAAAATGTGTGGATGTCCAGGTGCAGATAGACGGAATCAGGATAGAAAAACCAATTGCACCGGTAAATAATAAATATTCGGATAAAGAAACTGCGGAACGTGTAGAAATTGTATTTACATATGAGACATTAACTGTTCCGTCAACACAGGTAAAAGTATCGTATCTGGTATTTTCTGATGGAAATGTCAGAGTGAGAGCACACTATTACGGAAAAGAAGGCCTTCCGGAACTTCCGGCATTCGGTATACGCTTTATCATACCAACAGAGGCAGATGGGTTTGTCTATGAAGGCTTATCGGGCGAGACTTATCCGGACAGAAAAGCCGGAGGAGTTCATGGTATCTATGAGGTGGAAGGTCTGCCGGTCACACCATATCTGGTTCCGCAGGAATGTGGAATGCATGTGGATACCGAATGGGTGAAAGTAAAAAGAAGTAAGGTTCTGGATAACCGAAAACGACACATGGAACAGAGTGAACTGACATTCCGTGCCGGAAATGAGATCAGCCATTCGAAATTTGCATTCTCCTGCCTTCCGTATACTTCAGAAGAACTGGAAAACGCAACGCATCAGGAAGAGCTGCCGCTGGCAAGGAGAACGGTACTTTGCATTTATGGTGCAGTCCGGGGTGTCGGAGGAATCGACAGCTGGGGATCGGATGTGGAAGAGGAGTACCGGATTCCGGGAAACAGGGATATAGAAGTAGAATTTACAATGTAGATATCGGAGCATTAGAAATCAGGACTCAGAAACTTGACATGAATACAGCGATGCGATAGATTAATTTATGGATTAGAGAGTATGAAGGAGAGAAACTTATGAATTTACATGAATTTTTTATCGTATGCCCGCTGGTATTTCTTGCCGGATTTGTGGATGCGATTGCTGGAGGAGGAGGCTTGATTTCATTGCCGGCTTATATGTTCGCAGGGGTTCCGGTACACAATGCAATTGCGACGAATAAATTATCATCGGCAACGGGAACAGCGGTGTCAACATGGCATCTTGTGAAGAGCAGATGTGTGGATCTGTTTCTGGTTCCGGGAACGGTAGCATGTGCGTTCGTTGGTTCGATTGCAGGGGCGAACCTGGCACTGATCATCAGTGACAAAGTATTAAAGACGGTACTGGTCTTTGTTCTTCCGGTTGTGGCGTTCTGTGTGTTACGTGACAAAGATCTGAAACCGGTGATCCCGGAAGGATTTACCAGAAAGAAACAGTATCTGATCATGGCGGCTTGTTCATTCGTGATCGGCATCTATGATGGATTTTACGGACCGGGAACCGGGACATTTTTACTGCTTACATTTACCAAATTAGGAAAGCTCGATATGGAGAAAGCAACAGGAAACGTAAAAGTTGTCAATTTGACATCAAATATATCGGCGTTAATTACATTTATTCTGGCAGGGAAGATCTTATGGGTACTGGGACTTTCGGCATCCATATTCAGCATTGCAGGACATTATCTTGGTGCACACATGGTTGTGAAGAACGGGGTAAAGGTCATCAAGCCGATTATCTTACTTGTGCTCGTATTACTGATGATCAAGATTATTCTCGGAATATAGATGGAATAATTTAGCATATTGCAGTAAAAGAGCCCGCAGTGTATAATGTACCCATAATTTTAGAAAATGAGGTATAACATGGAAGATTCAAATAGAAACTTTAAATTACAGACGTGTGAAGATTTTATAGAAGTGCTTGCAAGTAAAGCGGCTGTTCCGGGAGGTGGCGGAGCGGCCGCTTTAACCGGGGCTATCGGAATTGCGCTTGGCAATATGGTTGGAAGCCTGACAGTGGGAAAGAAAACATATGCAGATGTAGAAGATGAAATTATCGAATGCAAGAAAGAGGCGGATGAGATCGCAAAAGAATTCTTAGAACTGATGGATAAGGATGCGGAAGCATTTGAGCCGCTCAGTAGAGCATACGGACTTCCGAAGTCTACGCCGGAAGAGATTGCAGAAAAAGAAGAGATCATGGAGAATGCACTGAATGTGGCATGTGGTGTTCCGATCGAGATCATGAAGACCTGTGCCAGAGGCATTGACCTTGTCGAAGTATTTGCTGCAAAGGGCAGCCGGATCGCATTAAGTGACGCTGGAGTCGGAGCAACACTTTTAAAATCTGCCATGCAGGGCGCATCATTGAATGTATACATCAATACGAAATCAATGAAAGACAGAAAAAGAGCGGAAGAACTCAATCAGCTGGCAGATTCCCTCCGGGAAGAATATGAAGCAAAAGCAGACCGTATATTTGCGGAAGTAAGCAGCCGCATCCGGTAAAGACAGTGCAAGAAAGAAAAAGAAAGTAGAAAGAAAGCAGCAGGACAAATAATGGCAAAATTACTATTAGGAAAAGAAGTAAATGCTTCTATTAATGAAGAAATCAAGGCAAAAGTAGAAAAGTTAAAAGCACAGGATATTACACCGGCGCTTGGAATTATCCGTATCGGCGAAAGAGAAGACGATATCGCATATGAAAAAAGTGCAGCAAAACGATGTGAGACGCTTGGCGTAGCATATGAGAAATTCCTTCTTCCGGCAGATGTAAAAGAAGAAGAGGTATTAAAGACGATCAGTCAGGTAAATAAGAATGATAAAATTCATGGCGTTTTGTTGTTCAGACCTCTTCCGAAGCATCTGAACGAGGACAGGATTGTCAATGCGCTGGCGGTAGAAAAAGATGTAGATGGAATTACGGATCTTTCTATGGCAGGAGTTTTCATGGGAAAAGATATGGGATACGCACCATGTACGCCAAGTGCCTGCATGAAGGTGCTGGAGCATTACGGAATAGACTGCACGGGTAAAAAAGTGGTAGTTATCGGAAGAAGTCTGGTAGTCGGAAAACCGGCAGCCATGATGCTGCTGAAGAAGAATGCGACAGTAACTGTCTGCCATACCAGAACAGTGGACATGCCGTCCGTGGTAAAAGAGGCGGATATTGTAGTTGTAGCGGCCGGAAAAGCCGGAGTTATCGATGGAAACTATCTGAGAGAAGGACAGATCGTCATTGATGTCGGAATTAATGTGAATGAAGAAGGAAAACTCTGTGGAGATGTGAATTTTGAGGAAGCAGAGAAGATTGTAGACGCGATCACACCGGTTCCGCGTGGAGTCGGAGGGGTAACGACTTCCATTCTGCTGGAGCATGTGGTGGATGCTGCAATTGCACAGAACAGATAGAGAGTTGAGAGGCGAGAGGCGGAGAAAATGAAGAGGATAGATTTCGAAAATGGAACAGTAACAGGGAACATTCTTGGAGCGGCTCTTCCAATGCTTGCTGCCCAGCTGTTAAATCTGCTGTATAACATTGTAGACCGTGTATACATTGCACGTATTCCGCATGTGGGAACGGCAGCACTCGGGGCAGTCGGGATCTGTTTTCCGTTAATCATGATCATTACTGCTTTTGCAAATCTCTTCGGCGGCGGTGGTGCGCCGCTGTTTTCGATTTACAGAGGAAAAAAAGAAGAGAAGACAGCAGTCAGAATTATGAATACATCGTTTTCCATGATCTGTGCCAGTGCAGTACTGCTGATGATCGGAGGATTCCTTTTTGCGTATCCTGTTTTGATTTTGTTTGGAGCTTCCAAAGATGCAATGCTCTATGCATACCCATATATGATGATCTATTTGATCGGTACACTACCTTCGATGATTGCGGTGGGAATGAATCCGTTCATTAATGCACAGGGATACTCGGTGATAGGGATGTCTTCGGTTGTTGTCGGAGCAGCTGCAAATCTGATCCTGGATCCGGTATTTATTTTTATCCTTGGACTCGGTGTAAGAGGAGCAGCAATCGCAACAGTATTGTCACAGACGATATCCGCAATATTTGTATATTTCTTCCTTTCAAGAAGAGCAGAATTGAAAGTCCGGCTTTTGCGAAGGGAAGAGATTGGAGTATGTAGCGGATATGCCAGAAACATTGTAAGTCTTGGAATGGCAGGATTTATTATGCAGCTTACGAACAGTCTGGTATCAATCTGCTGCAATCATGTACTTTCCGTTACAGGAGGAGATATCTACATTTCGGTTATGACAATTATTAGCAGTGTGCGTCAGCTTGTGGAGACACCGATCAGTGCGATAAATGAAGGTACATCTCCGATCCTGAGTTATAATTACGGCGCACGCCGTCCCGGACGTGTGAGAAAAGCTATGGTAGTGCTTGCAGTTATGATCCTTCTCTATACTGCTGTGATGTGGGGGAGTATTATTGTAATTCCGGAAGTTCTTATCCGTATTTTCAGTTCTGATAAGATGCTGTTAAAAGATGCGGTACCTGCACTCAGACAGTATTTCGCCGCATTTATTTTCATGGATCTGCAGTATATGGGGCAGACAGTATTCAAATCATTGAATAAAAAGAAGCAGGCAATCTTTTTCTCAATACTCCGGAAAGTGGTAATTGTAGTTCCGCTCACTTATTTCATGCCGTATGCATTGCATATGGGAACGGATGGGGTATTTCTTGCAGAACCGGTTTCGAATGTGATCGGTGGAAGTATCTGCTTTATCACGATGCTTTGTACGGTACTGCCGGAGCTGAAAAGAATGGAAGCAAGAAAATAAAAATGATGTGATTTTTAGGGGAGATATGGATAAAAAGATTTCAAAAATAACAAGAGGACTGATGACGGTTCTGACAGTCATATTGATTGCACTGTTTCTGACGATCATGGTTCTGGTGAGTAAGATTCAGGGAACAGCCCGTGTCGTAAATTATGCCGGATTGGTCCGCGGAAAGACGCAGCGTATTATCAAACTAGAGGATGCAAAAGAACCGCAGGATGAGATGATTGAATCGGTAGCTTCATTTATAGAAGGACTTCGGTATGGAAGTGATGAGCTGAATCTGGTCCGTCTGGATGACCATGCATTCCAGAATAAGATGAAAGAACTGGATGAACATTTTCAGAAGCTGCAAAAAGAGATCCGGCAAGTGCGTAAAGTGGGCTATGAGAATACGGAAATCATAGAAAAAAGCGAAGTGTTCTTTGTAATCTGTGATGAAGCGACCGGGCTTGCGGAGAAGTATGCACAGAAGAAAGCAACTGCGCTGGAACGGCTGGAAAAGATTGTGATCGCAGATATTATCGGTCTGGTGTGTCTTCTGGCATATGAACTGATTAAGGCTGTAAAATACGCGGCGCAGAATAAAGCACTTAAGAAAAAAGTCTATCTGGACGAGGCAACCGGACTTCCGAATAAGAACCGCTGTGAGGAGATCTTAGACGGAGAAATGCCGGAATGTACGGATGGGTCAGTAGCATTGTGTGTATTCGATCTGAATAATCTGCGTATTATTAATAACAGGCTCGGACATGATCAAGGGGATGCGTATATCCGCTCATTTGCGGTGCAGTTAAGAAAAGCGCTGCCGGAAGAATATTTTGCAGGGCGGGATGGCGGAGATGAGTTTATTGCTGTACTTGAGTGTGTGGATCATGAAAAAGTACGGGAAATATTGGGAACAATACGTTCGGAAATTGCCGGATATTCCCAGGAACATCCGGAGATGCCGATCAGTTATGCGGTAGGATATGCACTGGCGGAAGATTTTGAAGGATGTACGATGCGGGAACTCTTCCGGCATGCCGATAAGAATATGTATATAGATAAGAATCAGGCGAAGATAAAAGAGGCAGCGGACCGCCGGGCACTTCATATTCAGATCCTGGATGGAATCAGACAGCAGGGATTTCAATTTTCGGACTGCCTGTATTGTGATGCTTTGCAGGATCAGTATACAGTTTTACGTGCAAGCTCGAATTTCTTCCTTGCAGAAGATGGAAGTTATTCAGGAGCGGTAGAACAGATCGTGCAGAAACTTGCAGATGATTCATCAAGAAAAAGAATGTGGGAACGGCTGCAGATCCCATATATCATTTCCAATCTTTCGGAAAAGAAAGAAGAAAGTGCAAAATATGAACTTCCTTATTGCAGGAAGAATGGAAAAGAGATACAGAGAGGCCGTATGACATTTCTGCGTCTGGATGATACGGCAGCCGGGAAGCTGCATCACTTTATTGTTGGATTTGAAGTGTTTCATGACATGGAGCGGGTCCTGGAAGATGAGAGGCTGCACTTGGAACAGTATTATGAGCAGATGAAGCAGTCTATTCTGGAAAATAGTAATTATATAGAAGCGCTTCTTGAAACAGCGGAAGCTTTGTATACAGTGAACCTGACACAGGATCGTCTGGAACAGATATTTCATCATAGAAAGAAAGAAGAGCGTATATTTGACTTTCAGGGAGAACTTCCATGTTCGTATGATGGATATTGCAGGAAAATACGGCAGCATATTACAGAAGATACATTGGAAACGTATAAGATCATAGATACATCAAAGAGTCTTCTGGATCGTTTTTATGCCGGTGAGAAGCAGGTGACTGTGGAATATCAGGAAAGCAACAAAGACGGAAAAGAAATCTGGATCCAGAAGACAGTGCTGATGTCGCAGGATACAGTCTATGATAACGAGAAAGAACGGGAGCATACAGTGGTTCGCGGAATCATTATGTTCCGGAATACTTCGGAATTCCACGAAAAGGATCAGAAAGAAAAAGAACAATTGCAGATTGCCTATGAAAAGGCAGATATGGAAAGTAAGACAAAGACAGAATTCATGAATCGTATGAGTCATGATCTGCGAACCCCGATCAATGGAATCCTGGGAATGATACATGTGATCCGAAAGAGCTGGAACAATCAGGAGAAGCTGGAAGATTCGGTAGATAAGATCGAGATTTCGACAAGACATCTGATGGATCTGGTGAATGATGTACTTGATATGAGTAAGCTTGAATCGGGACATCTGACAGTGCATGAAGAACCGTTTGATCTGGAAGATCTTATGAAAGAAGTGGCAGTACTGATGCAGGGACAGCTGGAAGAAACTGGAATTATACACCGCAAGCACAGGGAAAATATGCAACATACTATGCTGAAAGGGGATGCGCTTCAGCTGCAGAGAATTATGATGAATCTGTTTGGCAACGCAGTCAAATACAATAAAAAAAATGGAACCATAGATACTTATGTGACAGAGATTTCGTGTGACGGTAAGAATGTTTTGTATGAATTCAGGATTGCAGACAGTGGGATCGGTATGAGCAGGGAATATATGGAACATGAATTGTTCCAGCCGTTTACGCAGGAAAAGGCAGATGCAAGAACGCAGTATAAAGGAACCGGACTTGGAATGTCGATTGTTAAAGGTCTGATTGATAGAATGAATGGTACGATCAGTGTCCGCAGTACCCCGGGAGAGGGGAGTGAATTCACATTCCGGCTGGCATTTCGTCTGGCAGAAGAGGAAAGGCAGCAGGCGGCTGATAATAAGGAAGACGCGAAAGATGACCTAGCAGGAATGCGTGTATTATTGGTAGAAGATAATGATATCAATATGGAAATTGCAGAATTCTATCTGACAGATGCAGGAATAATCGTAGAGAAAGCATGGAACGGCAAAGAGGCTGTAGAGAAATATGAAGGTACACCAAAGGGGTATTACAGTGCAATACTGATGGATATCATGATGCCTGTGATGAATGGTATAGAAGCCGCAAGGAATATCCGGCGCAAGGAAAAGAATGGGGGAAAAGAAATCCCGATCATTGCAATGACCGCACAGTCGGAAAGAGAAAGTAAAGAAAGCTGCAGTCTGGCGGGAATGAATGCATATATATCCAAACCGGTAGATCCGGAGAATCTGATCCGAATATTGAGAATGTATCAGAAGCGTTAAAGGAAAGTGACAAAAGAGGAAGGTGACAGACATGGTATCATTAAATGATTATCTCTATTCAGGAGATACAGTACTCCGGATTCTTCATAATTACATCAAAGACCTGAGAAAAGATGCCAAAATGACAGGAAATGAAATTGACATGATTCATTGTAATTTCCTTTTACAGATTCAGGAATTACTGGAACATAATGACTTCCTGACAGCCCAGTCGCAGAAGATGAGAGAATTCTACAAATACATGGCACAGGAATATCCGTTTATGGCATTTACTTTCAAGGGAAGAATCAAGTCTCTGATCCGTGCAGAAGAGAAATTCAACGGATATATTGTGGAATTCATCTATGATTATTATGAGGAATATGGGGAGTATCCAAGTGTAGCAGAACTAAAGAAACGATTACGTTGCTTTAGAGATTTAATTGCTTACAGGATCATTATTTCTGTTCCGAGATGTCATCTGAACAGTGAAGAGGACAGGGAAGAACAGGAACGGAAATATCTATATCAGATTGCAAATGCCCTTCCTGGTTTCCTGGAGGAACAGGGATTCAGTGCGGAACCGGCTATGGGGATTAAGGAGAGTACATCCCCGCTTCTGAACGAGTCGGTGAAACCATATTACAGAGATTATATCTGCAGCAGCAGCCTGAATAATTATCAGTCTCTTCATATCACCTTCTATGATAACAGCTCCAGGTGTTATATGGAGGTACAGCTCAGGACAAAAATGATGGATGATGTGGCAGAGATCGGTACGGCAAATCATATTGGATATGAGAAAGAGCAGGAGCATGACAGGGCAAGGAGAGACGCAGTCCCGGAGGGTGAATGTCAGTATTTTGATGAGGCCTATGAGAGAGGAATGAAACTGCTGAATCTGGATCTTGCAGAACTGGATGTGAATATGTTCTCTGCGGTTAATAACAGTCTGATTAATGATGGATGTGGACTTTACCGGGGACGTCTGATCCTGCCGTATGAGCACTTGTCCAGATTTCAGAATGATCTGATCGATTAGAGAAGAATCGCAGAAAAAGCGATGAAAATACAGTTTGAATTTGCAATACAAAGCAAAATATAGTATGATATGATTCAGGGCTTTAAAGTGTAGTGCTTTAAAGTACTGAGAATTTGAAAGGATATTTATACTATGATAGTTAATTTGATAGAACGGATATATGGCTTTTTGTGGGGAGATTTGTTACAGATACCGCTTCCGGGCGGCGGAAGTGTCGGAATCTCACTGCTGATCATCCTGCTGATCCCGGCGGGAATCTACTTTACGATCCGCACAAGGGGACTTCCCATCCGCCTGTTCCCGGATATGGTGGTGGCATTGACCGGTAAAAAGGATGATAATAACAGTCTGTCTACTTTCCAGACATTGATCGTATCAACGGCAACCCGTGTCGGTATGGGTAATCTGGTAGGTGTGGTTGCGGCAGTATCGGCCGGAGGCGCAGGAGCTGTCTTCTGGATGTGGGTGACGGCACTGATCGGATCGTCAACTGCATTCATAGAGGCAACGCTTGCACAGATGCATAAAGAAAGAGATCCCCTGTATGGTGGATTCCGCGGAGGTCCGGCATATTATATCCATGATTATATAGAAGGCAGGACAGGAAAAAAGAAAAACCATGTATTGGTATCGGTGTTATTTGCTGTCTCCGGACTGATCTGCTGGTGTGGGATCAGCCAGGTGATCAGTAATTCGGTAGCCGCTTCTTTTGAAAATGCATTTTCGATTCCGCCGCTTTACACGACGATTGTGCTGGTAATCCTTGCGGCTGTCATTGTACTTCGTAAAAATGCCACAGTGAAAGTGCTGGATCTGATGGTTCCGTTTATGGCGGTATGTTATTTCTTTATTACAATCTTCATCATCGTAACGAATATCGGAAGTCTTCCTGGAGTATTTGTAAGGATTATCCAGGAGGCATTCGGAGCCCGTCAGGTAGTAGCGGGTGGATTCGGAGCAGTGTTGATGAATGGAGTAAAGCGCGGACTGTTTTCAAATGAAGCCGGATCCGGTTCCGCACCATGTGCGGCAGCGGCAGCAGAATGTGACAAACCGGTAAAGGCAGGATTTACACAGGCACTTGGGGTATTTATAGATACGATTGTGATCTGCAGCTGTACGGCCATGATCATGCTTCTGGTACCGGAAAAACTGCTGGCAGGAAAAGAAGGAATGGATCTTTTACAGACAGCGATGAAGTATCATCTGGGAGAATTTGGAGTGATCTTCATTGCAGTAACTTTATTCCTGTTCAGTTTCTCGACATTCCTGGGAATCCTCTTCTATGCAAGAAGTAATGTGGCTTATCTGTTTGGTGATAAATGGTGTTGGCAGACAGCATATAAAGTGCTCGCACTTGTGATGCTGTTCATCGGTGGAATTGCAACCTATACATTTGTATGGGATCTGGGAGATGTCGGAATCGGGCTGATGACCATTTTCAATATCGGAGCACTGTATCTGATGGGTGGACAGGCACTGGATGAATTGAAAGTGTATGAAGCGTCAAAAAAGAATAAGAAATCATGATAAAGATTAAAAAAGAGCAGCAGATATACCGTTGAAATAAAAATGCGGCATATCATAGTGCTCTTTTTTATTATCATTTATCTGTCATAATATTTGCCATATCTGCAGGCAGCGGAGCTGTAAATGACATCCATTCTCCGGTAATCGGATGGGCAAATTCCATATGATGGGAATGCAGTGCCTGTCTGCTTATGTGTTCCATATCCGGGTTATACAAGTAATCTCCAATCAGTGGGAAACCCAGATGTTTCATATGGATGCGGATCTGATGTGTCCGGCCGGTCTCAAGCTTCAGAGAGACCAGACTGTGTCCGTTGGCTTCTTTTACAAGTCGGTAATGTGTGATGGCTTCTTCACCGTGTTCAAAATCAACCGTGCGTTCGATGATGGTGCCTTCTTTTCTGGCAAGCGGAGCACAGATGGTTCCGGCCGCAGGTGTGACACTGCCCTTTACTATGGCAAGATATTCCCGGTGCACTTCGCGGTTCTTGGTCATAGTAGAAAGAATACTTCCACTGACCAGATGCTTGGATACGACAGTCAGACCGGAAGTGTCCCGGTCCAGACGGTTACAGCAACGGAAGATGAAAGGTTTTCCCTGTTCCTGATAATACCATGCGAGCGCATTGGCAAGGGAATTATAATAATTGTTCATGGACGGATGAATCGGCATACCGGCAGGTTTGTTGATTACGATGATGTCCTCGTCTTCATAAATGATGTCCAGTGGAATCTCAACCGGCGGGATCTTTTCGGAATTTTTTGTCTCGCAGATGATAACCTGAAGGATATCTCCGGCAGTCAGTATCTGGCGCATATAATAATGTACGCCATTGACAAGAATACTTTTGGGCATGCGTTTGATTTCAGCAAGATTCTGCCCGGAATACCCTCTGCGTCTTAAAAACTGTTCGATGCGCAGTCCACTGTCTTTTTCTGTAATTGTATATTGTATCGTACGGTTCATTGCAATTCTCCTGTGATATAGCGTATAATGATAATATATATGATTGTAGATATCTATCATATCATAATCCATGTAAGAAAATAAAGGCAGAATATATAAGAAAGGCTGAAGTGGATGATATGTAAGGGAAAGGAGAAAAGCGTGACAGGGCTCAGTACATTATGTTATATCGAAAAAGACGGAAAATATCTGATGCTTCACCGTACGGTAAAGAAGAATGATGTAAATAAAGACAAATGGATTGGTGTCGGCGGACATTTTGAGGCAGATGAAAGTCCGGAAGAATGCATTTTAAGAGAAGTAAAAGAAGAGACAGGATATACATTGACGTCTTATCGGTTCTGTGGAATCGTTACATTTGTATCTGGAAATGGTGTGACGGAATACATGCATTTATTCACTGCAGATGGATTCGAAGGAGAACCGATTGCATGTGACGAAGGTGAACTGGAATGGGTGGATATCGATAAGATTGAATCATTACACATCTGGGAAGGGGACAAGATCTTCCTCCGGCTGCTCGCTGAGAAAGTACCGTTCTTTTCGCTGAAGCTGGTCTATGACGGACATGACGGTCTGATATCGGCGGTGCTGAACGGGAAAGAGATAAAAAAATAAAGAAAGGAAAGAATCGGAACATGCAGAAAAATACAGAACAGATGAAATTGGAAAATGATCAGATTGAAGTTATCGTGAATTATCACGGAGCGGAACTCCGGTCATTGAAGAAGAAAGCAACAGATCAGGAATACCTCTGGAATGCAGATGCGAAATACTGGGGACGTACATCACCGGTATTATTTCCATTTGTAGGAGGAGTAAAGAATAAAGTTTACAGATATGAGGGAAAAGAATATCCGATGAATCAGCATGGATTTGCCAGAGACATGGAGTTTTCACTGGTAAGCCAGAGCGCAGATGAAGTATGGTTTGCACTGGAAGATACAGAAGAAACCTATAAAGTATATCCATTTCACTTTCATCTGGAGATAGGATATAGACTGGAAGATGCTTCGGTCAGTGTGATGTGGAAAGTTAAGAATATAAATGATAAGGAGATGCATTTTGCAATTGGTGCACATCCTGCATTCTTCTGTCCGCTTCATGAAGGGGAGAAACAGTCTGAGTATTGTCTGGGATTCCGTAATGGACAGGGAAAAGTACCGGAAGCATTGGTGAATACCGTATTTGGAGAAGGTGGTGTCGTTACGACGCAGAAAAAGGAATATAAGCTGACAGACGGATGCCTTCCGGTGGATGAACATCTCTTTGACGGAGATGCACTGGTGATCGAAGACCACCAGATTCAGAAAGTAGTACTTATGGATCCACAGAAGAAGGAATATCTGGCAGTGGAGTTTGATGCACCGTTAGTCGGAATCTGGTCACCGCCGAAAAAACAGGCACCGTTTGTATGTATTGAACCATGGTATGGACGCTGTGACAGTGAGATATTTGACGGAGAATTAAAAGACAGAGACTGGGAAAATACACTGGCAGCAGGAGAGGAATTCGAGGCATCCTATAGAATCATTGTTGAATAATTTTTTTAGAATATTTTATAGAATATATATGGATAACTTTGGGAAATCGGTTATAATAAGCATGTAGTTACATGATAACAGTCATTACGAAAGAGAGGAAATAGATATGGCAATTGTACATTTGTCAAAAGACAACTTTAAGGAAGAAGTATTAGAATCAAAAGTGCCGGTACTGGTAGACTTCTGGGCAACGTGGTGCGGACCATGCCAGACAATGGGACCGCTGGTGGAAGAGATTGCAGAAGAGCGCGCAGATATCAAAGTGTGCAAGCTTGATGTAGATCAGGAACCGGAACTTGCAAGACAGTACCGTGTAATGTCTATCCCGACATTCCTTGTGTTTAAAGAAGGAGAAGTTGTAAAGAGAGACATGGGTGTGATGTCTAAAGAAGAAGTTGAAGGACTTGTTGGATAATCTATAAAGCGGTTTCACCGGATGGTGAAGCCGCTTTGTGTATACAAAAGTATTAAAGTCCGAGTACGTCCTTAATAGAATAGAATCCAGGAGCTTTCCCGTCAAGATAAGCTGCACAGTCACAGGCACCTCTCGCAAAGCATTCCCAGTTATAGGAATGATGTGTGATCTCAAGACGTTCTCCCATGCCTCCGAAGAATACCGTATGGCTGCTTGGAATATTACCTGCACGGAGAGAATGATAGCCGATTGTTCCAGGTTCACGTGGAGATTCTCCCTCGCGTCCGTAGACGGCAATGTTGCTTAATTCTTTGCCGAGAGCATGCGCCATGATTTCACCCATTTCTTTGGAAGTTCCGCTTGGAGCATCTTTCTTCCACTGATCATGCATTTCCAGAATCTCGATATCAATCTCATCTTTTAATGTTGTGGTTACGAGTTCCAGAAGCTTGTTCATGATATTGACAAGCTTAGAAGTATTGGCGGCATAAAGCATTGGGATCTGCTTTCCGGCATCCTCAAATCGTTTCATCTCTTCGGCGGAGAATCCGGTAGAACCGCATACCAGTGCTTTCTTATGTGCGATGGCAAGATCCAGGACCTCCATAGCCATTTCTTTTGTTGAAAAATCAATGATGACGTCACAGGAGTCGATCACACCTGCCAGATCATCTGTTACAGGAACGCCGAGTTCTGATCCTGTCATTGCGACAGTTCCGAGATCCATTCCTACATAGTCACGTCCTTTTGGTGCTATCCCGGCGACGAGTTTCATATCATCACGGCTGGCAGCGACCTGTGTGATTAATTTTCCCATTTTCCCTCTGGGTCCGATTACAATAACTTTCATATCCATTCTCCTTTCGCAGTCCGGTCGTATTTTTATAGCGGTATATCCGGAACTGCTATAAACTAAGACCAGTATAACACAGCAATTATCTTGTGGATATGAAGAAATCTGAAAACGGCAGGAAATATTGTATAAATAAAAAAGAATTCAGGAGAAAGATCCATAAGAGTCTGCTCTTGTAGGAAAGGTATGAAAATAGTATACTATGAAAAAGTGATTATGAAAAAAGATAATGGAGGCACGAATGAAAGGAATTATATTTGACGTAGACGGAACTTTGTGGGATTCGACAAGGGAAGTTGCGGTTGCATGGAATAAAGTATTGCAGGATGAGATGGAAGGCCACGAGATATTAACCGCAGAAGGGCTGCAGAAAGAATTTGGAAAGCCGATGGATGCGATTGCAGAAAGTCTCTTTCCGGAAATGTCTGAAAAAGACAGGATGGAACTTCTAGGTAAGATGATGGCATATGAAAATGAACTGGTAGCGGTTGGTCCATGTGTGATCTACAATGGTGTACCGGAGACAATCAAAGCACTGAGTAAAAAATATCCACTGTATATAGTTAGTAACTGTCAGGATGGATATATTGAAGCGTTTCTTAAGAATTCCGGACTGGGCGGGTATTTTAAAGATTTTACATGTCCGGCTTATACAGGCAGGTTAAAGGGTGAAAATATCCGTATCATTATGGAAAGAAACGGACTGGATGAAGCAGTGTATGTAGGAGACACCCAGGGGGATGCCAATGCATGTAAGGAAGCAGAAGTACCGATGATCTTTGCGTCATATGGGTTTGGAGAAGTGGAAGGAGAATATCCGTCGATCCGTGCATTTACAGAACTGCAGAATATAGATTTTGACAGACTATAATCAGAAAAATATTGCATTTTATATGCAAAAATACTATAATTCTCTTATATTATTTCGTTGAAAAAATACTAGAAAAGCAGAGGTATAGATTATGAAAAAAAGAGTTGTAGTTGCATTAGGACACAGAGCACTTGGTACGACATTACCAGAACAGAAAGAAGCAGTTAAGAAGACCGCAAAAGTAATCGGTGATCTGATTGAAAAGGGATATCAGGTTGCGGTCACACACAGTAATGCGCCACAGGTCGGTATGATCCATACTGCAATGAATGAATTCGCAAAAGAGCATGAAGATTACACGGCAGCCCCAATGTCGGTATGTTCTGCTATGAGCCAGGGATATATCGGATACGACCTTCAGAATGCAATCCGCGAAGAATTAATGGATCGTGGAATCTACAGAACAGTCAGCACGATCCTGACACAAGTGATCGTTGATCCGTACGATGAAGCATTTTATACACCGACCAAGGTACTTGGACGTTATATGGATGTAGAAGAAGCAAGTGCAGAACGCAAGAAGGGAAACTATGTTGTAGAAGAACCTGGTAAAGGATTCCGCCGTATCGTTGCAGCTCCGAATCCGGTCAGCATCGTAGAGATTGATGCGATCAAAGCATTGCTGGATGCAGATCAGGTTGTCATTGCATGCGGTGGAGGCGGAATTCCGGTATTAGAGCAGGATCACCGTCTGAAAGGTGCAAGTGCAGTAATCGAAAAAGATCTGACAGCCGGAAAGATGGCAGAAGAGACAGATGCGGATTCACTCATCATTCTTACAAGTGTTGAAAAAGTTAAGATCAACATGGACAGACCGGAGGAAGAAGAACTGAGAGAGATCAGTGTTGATCAGGCAAAAGCCTATATGGAAGAAGGACATTTCGGAAAATATAACATGTATCCGAAGTTCAGAGCAGCTGTAGAATTTCTTGAAAAGAGAGAAGGAAGAAGTGCACTGATCACATCTTTTGATAAGCTGGATGAAGCACTCAAAGGAAAGACAGGTACACTGATCAGATAAAAAGTTACAAGATCAGAAGAATCGGCTGCCTTCAAAAGCAGGATAAAAACCTGCACAGACATAGTGAAAGCTGTGAATGTGCGGGTTTTTTTGTATTTTAACAGACAATCAGAATAAGGAGCAGGTGCATATAGTATAAGGAACAGAAACTTTACAATGTGGATAAGTTATGCTGTGTCCGACAGGGAGGTGGAAAACAGATGTCCAAAATCCGGCTGTGCGAACTGTCCAAAAAAGAAGTGATCAATTGCTGCGACTGCAAGAAGCTTGGATATATCGATGACCTGATCATTGATGACTGCAAAGGCTGTATTGAAGCACTTGTAGTCCCGGAAGGTGGGAAATGGTGTAACTTTTTTGGAGATGGAACAGAGTATATCATACCATTTTCCTGCATCAAAAGAATCGGCCCTGATTTAATTCTGGTAGAGATACATGAGGAAAAATAACAAAAAATAGGGCGGAAATGTGTTTGACTTCTCTTTTTGAAAAAGATATACTGTATTTGAACTGCTATAAAGGACAGAAAGGAACGAATCAGATGAAATGCCCATATTGTAATAATCCGGATACAAGAGTGATTGATTCCAGACCGGCGGAAGACGGAAGCTGTATCAGACGCCGCCGTTCTTGTGATATATGTGGGAAACGTTTTACTACATATGAAAAAGTAGAGACAATTCCGCTGACAGTAATAAAGAAGGACAATACCAGAGAACAGTATGACCGCCGGAAAGTAGAGAACGGCGTGGTTCGTGCCTGTTATAAACGACCTGTTGCAACGGCAGATATCCAGAAAGTTGTCGACAGAATAGAAACAAAAGTATTTAGCATGGAAGAAAAAGAGATTCCGAGCAGTGCGATCGGTGAGGCCGTTATGGATGAATTGAAAACGCTGGATGAGGTTGCATATGTCCGTTTTGCATCCGTTTACAGAGAATTTAAGGATGTCAGTACATTTATGGACGAATTAAAAAAGATATTAAAATAAATCCGATATGGAATGGAAATGTAGAATCTGCTAAACTGAATATTGAATATTGGAATAAGAAGGAATTGCTTATAAAGTAATAAAGTGATAAAATATATGGGAGAAGCAAAGGTATTTGCTTCTCCCTTTTTCAAAAGAGGATCGGATTTGTTATAAATAGATGTGTATTTAAAATAGCTTGTTAGAATAGATTGGGTGAAATAATATGAGAACATATAAGTTAACTATTTCCTATGACGGAAGCAGGTATCAGGGATGGCAGAGACAGGCCACAACAGACAATACGATACAGTATATTCTGGAGTGGAGTATTGGTAAATTAGTCGGATACCGTGTGCATATAGATGGATCAGGAAGAACAGATGCAGGTGTACATGCGCGTGGACAGGTCGCAAGTGTGAAACTGTCTAAGTTGTACGATACGAAAGAACTGAAAGATTCGCTGAACAGATATCTTCCGGAAGATATCCGTATTGTGAAAGTAGAACTGGCAAAGAATGGATTCCATGCGCGCAAAAGTGCGAAAGGTAAGAAATATGAATATTACATCGACTGCCGTGAAAAGCCGGATGTATTTTCAAGAAGATATTGTTATCATTATCCAGAAAAACTGGATATCGAAGCAATGCGTGATGCGACCAGATATCTGATCGGACCGAAGAACTTTACCAGCTTTACAGATGACAAGGAATGTAAAGATCCGGTTCGGAAGATTACGAATATTAAGATCGTCAGGAGCGGGGAAAAGGTAAGAATTACTTATTATGGTACCGGTTTCCTATATCACATGGTAAGAATCCTGACGGGAACGCTTCTGGAGATAGGTGCAGGCAAGAGGGATGCGTCCATGCTTCCGGTCGTAATTGCGGCAGAGGACAGAAGCCTTGCAGGATTTCTGGCTCCGGCAAGGGGATTATTCTTAAGAAAAGTATATTATTAAGAATAGAATAAAACAGATGAGATATATGTCAGAAAAAGTAAAAGTACTGTCCGCAAAAAAAAGGACAGGAAAAAGCCGGGAGGAATATATGAAGTTTATATCGTGGAACGTCAATGGAATCCGTGCGTGTGTACAGAAGGGATTTATGGATGTTTTTAATGAATTAGATGCAGATATTTTCTGTATTCAGGAATCAAAGATGCAGGCAGGACAGTTAGAACTGGATATGCCCGGATATCATCAGTATTGGAATTATGCAGAGAAGAAGGGATATTCGGGTACCGGGATTTTTACAAAGAAAGAACCGGTATCAGTAAGTTATGGTCTGGGAATCGAAGAACATGACAAAGAGGGCCGGGTGATCACGCTGGAATTTGAGGAATTCTATTTCATTACCGTGTATACACCGAATTCACAGAGTGAGCTTGCAAGACTGGATTACAGAATGCGGTGGGAAGATGCATTCCTTACTTATCTAAAAGAATTGGAAAAGAAGAAACCGGTCATTTTTTGTGGGGATTTAAATGTAGCACACAAAGAAATAGACTTGAAGAACCCAAAGACAAACCGTAAAAATGCAGGATTCACAGATGAAGAACGTGGGAAATTTACAGATCTTTTAAATGCGGGATTTATTGATACGTTCCGCTACTTCTATCCGGAAAAGGAAGGAATATACTCATGGTGGTCCTACAGATTCAGTGCAAGAAAGAAGAATGCAGGGTGGCGTATTGATTATTTCTGTGTATCAGAGAGCCTGCAGCCACGTTTGAAAGATGCCGTCATTCACACGGAGATCATGGGATCGGATCATTGTCCGGTAGAACTTGATATAGAGTAATCCGACAGTGTTATAATTTATATGGAAAATATATGGAGCTGCCGCAAAAGTAGATAAACAATCTGTTTTTGCGGCAGCTCCACATATTTAAAAAGATAAAGAGTTTTATAAAAAGCCTCCGTCAACCCCGATGATCTGTCCGGTCATATATTCCGGAGCATGTACAATATTCCATACCATCTGGGCAATTTCCTTAGGAGTTCCGTAACGTCCGGCAGGAATTTCATCTTCCAGGGCTTTTCGTTCTTCCGGTGTGAGCTGATCGTTCATAGAAGTATCGATGACACCGCATGCAATTGCATTCACCTGGACATTACTTGGTGCGAGTTCTTTCGCCAGAGCTTTTGTGAATCCGTTGATACCGGATTTGGATGCGGAGTATGCAACTTCGCAGGAAGCACCCGAGAGACCCCACATTGAAGAAATGTTGATGATCTTACCGGAACGCTTTGATACCATCGGAGGGATGGCCTGCCGGCAACAATAAAATACAGAAGAAAGATTGGTCTGAATAATATGATTCCAGTCTTCATCTGTCATATCGGATAAGAGATTGATATGAGAAATTCCGGCATTGTTCACAAGAACATCAAGGTGTGAACAGTCATGATAGATACGGTTATATATGGCTCTTACATGGTCAGGATTGCCGACATCCCCGACAACGATCGTGCAAGGTGTGTGGTATTTTTTGCGGATATAGGCGCGGAGCTTTTTCAGTTCATCTACAGAAGAAGAACAATTTAAAAATGTGTGATATCCGCGCGATGCAAATCGTAAAGCAATGCTTTTCCCGATACCCCGGGAAGCCCCTGTGATTAAAATAGTCTTTTGTTCCATAATTTTTCTCCCCTGATCAATTAACTTTTCTTCTATTATATACTGAAATCATTGTCATTTAAAGTGTTAGGTGATATTATTTATATAACAATAACCAGTCGGACCGTAGAAGATTGGTTCCAAAAGCCAGACGTGATAAAAGAGAGGTACCATTATGATTAATAAGGCAATTGAATTTGCCACGAGAGCACATGCAGGACAGTTCAGGAAAGGGACAAGCAGACCATATATTGTGCATCCGATCGAAGTGGGAGATATTGTCTCAACGATGACGAAGGACGAGGAGATCATCAGTGCAGCGGTTCTTCATGATACAATCGAAGATTGTGCAGGAGTATCAAGAGAGCTTCTGGCAGAAGAATTTTCAGAACGGGTAGCAGGAATTGTGGCACAGGAAAGTGAAGACAAATCCAAGACATGGATGGAACGGAAATCAGCAACGATCGAGCATATCCGTACCGCACCCAAAGAAGTGCAGATGGTAGGACTTGCAGACAAGCTTTCGAATATGAGGGATATTGACAGAGATTATCCGGTATACGGAGAAGAATTGTGGAACCGTTTCAGGATGAAGGACAAAGGGATTATCGGCTGGTATTATATTGGAATCCGGGATGCCCTGAAGGAGTCGTTTGAAGGTGTAGAGGCTTATGAAGAATATACCAGACTGGTGAATAAGATTTTTGAACAGGAATGAATCATAAAGACAGATCATATAGCAGAAGATATCCAGGGTGTTGTGCAAAAGCAGTACCCTGATTCTTATTTACGCGAACAACGAGTAAAAGTCCGTGCTTGCACGAGACCTTGGCGATTGTCGCGATAACCTGAGAAACTCGCAGAGCGCGTTTCTAATAGTTTAGGAGAAGATGAGATGGCTGATGTAAGAAAACACATGATATTTCATGGAAGAGTGCAGGGAGTAGGTTTTCGTTATACTGCCAAATATCTGGCAAGATCAATGAATCTGACCGGATGGGTGAAAAATGAATATGACGGAACCGTAGTGATGGAAGTACAGGGAAGAGAAGCAATGATCTTCGAACTGATGAAAGGACTGAACAGGAATCAGTTTATCCAGATCGATTGGATCGATACAGAAGAGAAGGAAACAGAAACGGAAAGCAGTTTTGAAGTGAAATATTAAGTTTACAGGACGGGAAAAGTGATTCGGTATATACACTTGAAAGATAAATATGTTATACTGGAAGTATTCAAGATGAGGGTGGACGAGGAGAAGAAAAATGACGATAGAAACTGAAAATCAAAAGAGCGTAAAAGGAAGAATTGTAGCTGCGGCGTGGCAGCTGTTCTATGAAAAAGGATATAATGGAACAACGGTGGATGATATCATTGATCTGTCCGGAACATCCAAGGGTTCCTTCTATTATTACTTTAATACAAAGGACGAACTTCTGAATACATTGTCTATGATCCTGGATGATAATTATGAAATATTGAAAGAGAAAATGGATCCGGATATGAACAGTTATGATAAGTTACTGTATCTGAATTATGAAGCACATTCTATGATAGAAGAAAAGATCAACATTGATCTTCTGGCATCTCTGTATTCTACACAGCTTGTGGCACAGGGACACAGATCATTGCTGGATCAGAACCGGACATATTATAAGTTGATCAGCAGTGTGATCGATGAAGGACAAAAGCGTGGCGAGATCTTGGATGAAGTCCCGGTGAGCGAACTGGTCAGATATTATTCCATGTGCGAAAGGGCTCTGGTTTCGGACTGGTGTCTGAATAAGGGAGAGTATTCACTGAGAGAGTATTCGAAAAAATGTATGCCGGTCATGCTGGAACATTTTAAAAGATAATAAATACACAGAACCTGCCAATGGCAGGTTCTTATTCTGTAGATCAATGCATTTTCAAAGCAGTATTGCGTCCGGTACTGAAATGATCATTTTTCAGTATTTCAAACGCCTGTTCATAATTTCCTTTTCGCATATATGCAACCATTTTTTTTAGATTTTCATTTGTCTTTGAAATTCCCATTCCATTACGGATGGAGTATTGTCCGATACGGATGAGTTCAGACAGATTATTTTCATAGATCCGGTTGATCCGTTCATTATCCAGAATACTGATAATCTCCATATGCATTGCGGTATCTGCGATTTCCCATTCATACAGATCACCGGCAACGGCACACATGCGCACAATCTTTTCCTCTATGCGGTAAGAATATTCTTCATACCGGCCTGATGTAAAGATAAGGCGGAAAGCCGGACCCTCTATTAATTCCCTTAACTGATAGATTTCATTGATATCTTTCTCTGTAATTTCTTTCACAGTCATAGATTTATAATAATCAGAAACGATCAGCCCTTCGACCTGCAGCATCTGGATCGCAGTACGAACCGGGCTGCGGCTCATCCTAAGTTCTTTGGTGAGCATGGCTTCGGTGAGGACCATGCCCGGAGGATAGGTAAGATTCATAATATTTTCTTTGATCGTTTCATAAGCCTGTGTGGCGAGAGACGGACTCTTTTCTGCCATGTCAGATTCCCCCTTTTGGTATACGTTCCGAAAAAATGGATGTGAAGATAAAAAGTATACATTTTTTATATTTGTATACAAATTATAACGTGTTTTTAAAGAAAATTCAAGGTTGTGTGTTGACTTTTTTGAAAAGGAGTGTTATAGTCACAGTAGAAAAGATTTGTATACAAATTAAAAAAACGTATACAAATAGCACATGAAGAATATCCATTACAAATCATAAATCATCATTCATGCGCTGGAACAATTAATAAGACAATATCATATTGGAAAAGGAAGGTAATTAAGGATGAAATTAGGATTTATTGGTACAGGTAACATGGCATCAGCAATCATGGGTGGAATTATTAAGAATAATGTAATTCCGGCAGAAGAGATCATCGGAGCAGATCTTTTTGCACCTGGAAGAGAAAGAGCGCAGAAAGAATATGGAATCAATGTAACAGCAGATAATAAAGAAGTTGCTTCAAAAGCAGAGACAATTATCCTCTCTGTAAAACCTCAGTTCTATGCAAGCGTAATTGCAGATATCAAAGATGTAGTAACAGACAACCAGATTATCATTACAATTGCACCAGGTAAGACACTTGCATGGCTTGCAGAACAGTTTGGAAAAGAAGTAAAGATTGTCCGTACAATGCCTAACACACCGGCTATGGTTGGAGCAGGTATGACAGCCGTTTGCCCGAATGAGCACCTTACAGAAGATGAGATCGCATATGTAAAGAGCCTTCTGGAAAGCTTCAGCCGCGCAGAGATCGTTCCGGAGCGTCTGATGGATGTTGTGACAGCAGTAAGCGGAAGCTCACCGGCATATGTATTCATGCTGATCGAAGCTATGGCAGACGCAGCAGTTTCAGGAGGAATGCCAAGAAAACAGGCTTATCAGTTTGCTGCACAGGCAGTTCTCGGAAGCGCAAAGATGGTTCTGGATACAGGAAAACATCCTGGAGAATTAAAAGATATGGTTTGCTCACCGGCAGGAACAACAATTGAAGCTGTTCGTACATTAGAAGAACTTGGATTCAGAAGTTCTATCATCGAAGCAATGAAAGTCTGCGAAGAGATGTCCAGAAGTTTATAATCAATATATTTAAATAATAAAAATATCTATACGGAGCAGGAATTACAGAGAAGTTGTAGTTCCTGCTTTTTGTGTTGTCTATTCGTATTTGGGAAGAATTGTGTTAGAATAACATTTAGAAGAAAACAGGACAGGTGAATAAAAGATGAAAAAAGAACTGGATTATTTTATGATTGATGGAGAATTTGGCGGAAATCAGGACTGGTTTACCAATATTGTTATGAATGTCGGAGGATGCGGGGCAGCAACGGCCTGTGACAGTTGCATCTATCTGGCAAAATACAAAGGAATGAAAGAACTATATCCATTTGATCTGGAACAGATGGATAAAGAAGCCTATAAAAAATTCAGCCAGCTTATGAAGCCGTATATACGGCCGAGAGTTCAGGGAGTGAAAAAGCCTGAGTGGTATATCGGGGGATTGGAAAAATATATTTCAGACGTGAATAAAAGATGTGGAACAGATTACCAGATCCATATGGAAAAATTCGACGGAACAGGAGATGCAGACGAGGCAGAACGTATTATATGCGGACAGATTGATAAAGAACTTCCGGTTCCGTATCTGATGCTCCGTCATTTGAATACTGAAAAATATAAAGATTTTATCTGGCACTGGTTTCTGGTGGTCGGATATGAAAAAGAGGAGCATGAAACATGGATTGATGTGGCTACTTATGGGGAAAAAGTCCGTTTGAACCTGAAAGATCTGTGGAAAACCGGGTGTGAAGAAAAGGGTGGAATCGTAGTGTATGAGATAAAAGAGCAGAAAAAGAATTAAAAGAATTAAAATGACCAAATTTCATATTTTTTACACATGTTTAAGTTATAATTATTCATAATCGTGAAAAAGTAAAAGAAAAGGTGGGACAGAAAAAGTGAAAAAGCGAATCATGACTGCAGGAATGTTAGCTATGATACTTGCGGTGGGAATAACAGCGTGCACAAAAGCAGATAACACAACCAAAACAGAGAACACTTCCACTTCGGAATCAGATGGGAAAAAAGAACAGAAGAAATCGGATAACGAAAAAAATGTAATGACTACAGAACAGAAAAAGATCTACGAAAAGATCAAGCTGACCTATAAAGAGGAAGAACAGAAAAAAGTTGCGGAAGAATTAGAGAAAAAGAAAGCGTCACAGGATTATAATCTGAACAATATGCTGATTGAATATAATCCATTCGGAACCAATACACAGTCACTGTATGTATATTTTAAAACGGATGCAGCGGTAAAGGTATCCTACACGATCCATGTTAAAGACGATGGCATTTCTGATTTCAGCAGAGATGTATGTCAGGATGAGGAATATCAGACAGAACATGAATTCCAGGTGATTGGCCTGATTCCGGATACGGAGAATACAATTACCTTTTATGTGACAAACGAAGATGGGTCTACAAATACAAAGGAAATCGTATACGAAATGGGAAGCCTGTACGGAGAGGAAAAGGTGCAGCTTGATACCGATATAAAACAGAGTGCGGATCAGCTGGAAGACGGACTTTATGTGATATTAGGTAATGACAACAGTTCTATGGATTTCATGTATTATTATGATAACAGCGGAGTGTTAAGAGGTGAGGTGCCGCTTCTGGGGTACAGAAGCAACAGGCTGATCTTTGACGATAATTTCATGTATTACAGTATTTCTGAGAAGAAGATGGCACAGGTGAACCGTCTCGGACAGGTGACAAAGGTGTATAGTCTTGGCGATTACAGTCTGCATCATGATTATGTGTTTGATAAAAATGGCAATATGCTGATCCTGGCAACGGATACCACACAGGACAGTGTGGAGGATATCGTGTTGAAGCTGGATGTGAATTCAGGTGAAGTGACAAAGGTACTGGATCTGGGAGACCTGCTTGGTGATTATAAGAAGACCTGTGTGAGGAATTCCTCGGATGAGCTGGACTGGATGCATATTAATACGATCCAGTACATGGGAAATGGATCCGTGCTGTTAAGCTCCAGAGAGACGTCTACGATCATTAAAGTGGACAACCTTTATGATGAACCGTCGATCGCTTACATGATCGGTGAGAAGGATTTCTGGGAAGATACATCCTACGTAAGTTGTCTGCTGAATAAAAAAGGCGATTTTACAATCCAGGGCGGTCAGCATACAATTACATATGAGACGGATGAAAGCCTTGCGGATGGACAATATTATCTGTATATGTTTAATAATAATATCGGAATCAGCGAGACAAGACCTGATTATGACTGGTCTTCCATCGGACTTAAGACCAGTTCGGCAGTGGACGAAAAGAATTCCAAATATTACAAATATCTGGTAGACGAAAATGAAGGAACATTTGAACTGGTAGATTCATTTAAAGTTCCATATTCCGGATACGTCAGCAGTGCGCAGGATATTGGGGATAATGTGCTTACAGATTCCGGACTGAAAGGAACGTTTACGGAATATGATGAGGATCATAAGGCGATCGCAACATATAAGATGGATTATGAAAAATTCATTTACCGTGTATTTAAGTATAATTTTGAAGGATTTTATTTTGGAAAAAGTGAATAATCCATAAAAATCATATGGAAGTCTTTACGGATAACGATTTATCCGCTAAAATGAAAGCGTCGGTTTTTGCCGGCGCTTTTTGAAAAAGTAGTTAAATGAAGAAAGAAAAGGGGAAAATAGAATGGCAAATCCAATCGTTACAATTGAGATGGAAAACGGAGATATTATGAAAGCAGAACTGTATCCGGAAGTTGCACCGAATACAGTAAATAATTTCGTTTCTTTGGTAAAAAAAGGGTATTATGACGGACTGATCTTCCACCGTGTTATTAATGGGTTCATGATCCAGGGTGGATGCCCGGACGGAACCGGAATGGGCGGTCCGGGATATTCGATCAAAGGGGAATTTGCTCAGAACGGTTTTGCAAATGAACTGGCACATACAGAAGGAGTGCTTTCTATGGCAAGGGCAATGCATCCGGATTCAGCAGGTTCACAGTTCTTTATCATGCACAAAGCGGCACCACATCTGGATGGTGCATATGCTGCATTTGGTAAGATCATCGAAGGCATGGATATTGTGAATAAGATCGCTGAGACAGATACAGATTACAGCGACAGACCACTGGATGAACAGAAGATGAAGAAAGTAACTGTTGATACAATGGGAACAGAGTATCCGGAACCGGAGAAAGCATAAAACGGCGGCAGATAGTAACCAATCATAGCAATCAGGCATACAGCGATCAGATACGTCTGATCGCTGTATGTAAATTTCCAACACATATGACGCGGAGGAAAACGACAGATGGAAATGATCCAGACAGAAAAATTGGTATATGAATATGAAAAACGTGATGAAGAAGGCAATGTGATTGGGACATCGCGTGCTATTGATGAAGTAGATATTGAAGCAAAAGAAGGACAGTTTATAGCAATTCTCGGACATAATGGTTCCGGAAAATCGACCCTTGCCAAGCATCTGAATGCAATTCTGTTGCCAACGGAAGGTTCCGTATGGGTAGATGGAAAGAATACGAGTAATCCGGATGAACTTTGGAATGTAAGACAGTCGGCGGGAATGGTATTTCAGAATCCGGACAATCAGATCATTGGTACTGTAGTAGAAGAAGATGTGGGGTTTGGTCCGGAGAACCTGGGCGTTCCGACGGATGAGATCTGGCAGCGGGTGGAAGAAAGTCTGAAAGCTGTTGGGATGATCGAATACCGGCATCATTCTCCGAATAAGCTTTCCGGAGGACAAAAACAGAGAGTAGCAATCGCCGGTGTCGTGGCAATGGAACCGAAATGCATCGTTATGGATGAGCCGACTGCAATGCTTGACCCGGTTGGAAGGAGAGAAGTCTTAAAGACGGTTCATAAACTCAGAAAGCAGAAGAAGGTCACTGTGATACTGATCACACATTACATGGAAGAAGTAGTAGATGCAGATAAGATATTCGTGATGGATCACGGAAAAGTCGTGATGGAAGGCTCACCGAAAGAGATATTCTCCAAAGTAGATGAATTAAAGAGTTACCGGCTGGATGTGCCGCAAGTGACGATTCTGGCAGATGAACTCAGAAAACGCGGACTGGATATTCCGAAAGGGATTCTGAGAAAAGAAGAACTGGTAGAGGCAGTGGAACGTTTGACAAGTGAAAATGGTGAGAAGAAATGACAGACATTGCAATTAAGATAGAACATTTGAATTATATATACAGTCCCGGGACTGCATATGAAAAACATGCACTCAGAGACATTTGTCTGGAAATCCCACATGGAGAATTTGTGGGGATAATCGGGCATACTGGATCAGGAAAGTCGACACTGATCCAACATCTGAACGGCCTGGTAAAGGCAACAGATGGTGCACTATATTATAATGGAGAAAACATTTACCAAAATGGGTATGATATGCGTGCACTCCGTAATCAGGTCGGACTGGTATTTCAGTATCCGGAGTACCAGTTGTTCGAGATCGATGTACTGACAGATGTGTGTTTTGGTCCGAAGAATCAGGGACTGAGCAAAGAAGAGTGTGAAAAGCGTGCGCTAGAGGCATTGAAACTGGTAGGGTTAAAAGAAAAATATTATAAATCTTCTCCATTTGAGCTCTCGGGCGGACAGAAACGAAGAGTAGCGATTGCCGGAGTTCTGGCAATGCATCCCAAGGTCCTGGTTCTTGATGAGCCGACGGCGGGGCTTGATCCGAAGGGCAGAGATGATATTCTGGATCAGATCGCATATCTTCATAAGCAGAGCGATATGACAGTGATTCTGGTGTCGCATAGCATGGAAGACATTGCGAGATATGCGGATCGGATCGTTGTGATGAACAAGGGGGCAGTGATGTATAATGGCACACCGAAAGAGGTGTTTGCGCATTATCAGGAGTTGGAGAAGATTGGTCTTGCAGCTCCGCAGGTAACATATATCATGCACGACCTGAAAGAAAAAGGTTTACCAGTAAAGGTAAATGTGACGACTGTGAAAGAAGCAACAGATGAGATTATGCGGGCACTGGAGAAGAAGATATGATAAGAGATATAACAATCGGACAATATTATCCGGCAAAGAGTGTGTTACACAGATTGGATCCAAGAGTAAAGCTGGTGGGAACGCTGCTCTACCTGATCTCACTGTTTTTATTCAACAGTATTCCGGGATACGTGATGACGACGTTGTTTCTGATCCTTGTTATCAGGATATCAAAAGTACCGTTTTCTTTTATTGTAAGAGGGTTAAAACCGGTCATCATGCTTTTGATGATCACGGTGTTGTTCAACTTATTTCTGACGAGGGATGGAGCAGTGTTGTTCCATGCATGGATTTTCACGATCACAGAAGGCGGTCTCAGGACAGCGGTATATATGGCAATCCGGCTGATCTATCTGATCATCGGTTCGTCACTTATGACATTTACAACGACCCCGAATGAACTGACAGATGGAATTGAAGAATTACTCGGACCACTGAACAAGATTCGTGTTCCAGTACATGAGATTGCAATGATCATGTCAATCGCACTCCGCTTCATCCCAATCCTCCTGGAAGAGACGGATAAGATCATGAAAGCGCAGATCGCAAGAGGTGCCGATCTTGAAAGCGGCAATATGATCCAGAAAGCAAAGAGTATGATTCCGATTTTGGTTCCTTTGTTTGTGTCTGCGTTCCGGAGAGCGAATGATCTGGCGATGGCAATGGAGGCAAGATGTTACCATGGTGGTGAGGGACGTACGAAGATGAAGCCGTTAAAATACTGCAGGAAAGACAGAATAGCTTATATTACTGTAATTGCGTATGTGGTTCTCGTTGTTTTAATCGGAAGATTTGTACCACTGCATATATGGATATTTTAGAGGATAAGCGACAGTTATGCATCAGAAAATGGGACGGGGAAAACTCCGTCCCTGATTTATTCCGGGATATGATCACGTGAAAGGAAAGAAAAATATCATGAGAAGAATCAGAATCTTTGTAGCATATGACGGGACGAATTACTGCGGCTGGCAGATCCAGCCGAATGGAATTACGATAGAAGAAAAACTGAATAAAGCGTTAAACAGACTTACCGGAGAAGACATCCGGGTTATCGGGGCAAGCCGTACGGATTCCGGAGTGCATGCGCTTGGCAATGTAGCAGTATTTGATACAGAATCTCCGATTCCGCCGGAAAGATTTTCCTATGCATTAAATCAGAGGCTTCCGGAAGATATTGTGGTAGTGAAGTCAGATGAAGTGCCGTTTGACTGGCATCCGAGATATCAGGATAATATTTCTAAAACATATGAGTACCATATTTACAATGCACAGATGCCGAATCCATTAAAGACACGATATTGTACATTTGTATCGTTTCCGCTGGATATCGGTGCAATGAGAGAAGGAGCCAAATATCTGATCGGAGCGCATGATTTTGTGAGTTTTTGTAATATCCGAACCAATACACAGGATACAGTGAGAACAGTATATGATCTGACGATTGAAAAAAAAGATGATGAGATTGTGCTGAGAATCACAGGAAATGGATTTTTGTACAACATGGTCCGCATTATCGCAGGTGTCCTGATCCGGGTCGGCAGAGGGTACTATACTCCGGAAAAAGTAAAAGAGATTCTGGAAGCCAAAGTCCATACTTCAGAAGGGGCCACAGCATTGCCAAACGGATTGGTATTGGTAAAAATAGATTATAAATAATCAATGAATAGTCGGCATTTTGGACAATATACAGAAAAAAATCGGAATAACATACAAAAATAAAAAAAACCGCCATAAAAAGACAAGAATATGTTAAAATACATCTGTCCAGCATAAAGTTGAGAAAGCTGGACGGAAGGAGAAAAATTATGGAAATGTTATTGTATCTCGTTCCGGTATTCGGAATCCTTGGACTGCTCTTTGCAACTTATCTGGCAGTAAGAGTAGGAAGACAGGATGCCGGAAACGACAGAATGAAAGAAATCGCCGCAGCGATCAGTGATGGTGCGCAGGCATTTCTGACGGCAGAGTACAAGATTCTGGTTATTTTCGTTGCGGTATTATTCGTACTTATCGGATTCGGAATCGGTAACTGGATTACTGCTGTATGCTTTGTAGTAGGAGCTTTATTCTCAACGCTTGCAGGTTTCTGCGGGATGAAAGTTGCTACAAAGGCAAATGTAAGAACTGCGAATGCAGCTAAAGAAAAAGGAATGAACAAAGCACTCTCGATTGCATTCTCCGGTGGAGCTGTAATGGGTATGTGTGTAGCCGGTTTTGGTGTATTTGGTGTCAGCATCATTTACATCCTGACTAAAAATGTTGATATTATTACAGGCTTTAGTTTAGGAGCTTCTTCCATTGCTCTGTTTGCACGTGTTGGTGGTGGTATCTACACAAAAGCTGCCGATGTAGGAGCCGATCTTGTTGGTAAGGTAGAAGCAGGTATTCCGGAAGATGATCCGCGTAACCCGGCTGTTATCGCCGATAATGTAGGGGATAACGTAGGTGATGTTGCAGGTATGGGAGCAGACCTTTTTGAGTCTTATGTAGGAGCCCTTGTATCGGCACTGACACTTGGAATCGTATATTATAAAGCTGAGGGAGCTATCTTCCCACTCCTGATCGCAGGACTTGGACTTGTAGCTTCTATCCTCGGAACATTTTTTGTAAAGGGTGACGAGAATTCCAATCCACATAAAGCATTAAAGACAGGTTCTTATGTAGCAAGTGTATTGGTACTGATCGTATCTTGCGTATTCAGTAAAGTATTCTTTGGAGATTTTAAAGCAGCGATTGCTATCGTAGCCGGTCTGATCGTGGGACTTCTGATCGGTATCATTACAGAAGTATATACATCCGGAGACTACAAATCAGTGAAAGAAATTGCAGAACAGTCAGAGACGGGATCTGCAACAACCATCATCAGTGGTCTTGCAGTAGGTATGAAGTCTACAGCAATTCCGATTCTTCTGATCTGTGTCGGTATCTTTGTTGCATACCAGACATGCGGACTTTACGGTATCGCACTTGCTGCTGTAGGAATGCTTTCTACTACCGCTATTACAGTAGCTGTAGATGCTTACGGACCAATCGCTGACAATGCCGGTGGTATTGCAGAGATGTCTGAGCTGGATCCACATGTTCGTCAGATCACTGATAAACTGGATGCCGTTGGTAACACAACAGCAGCTATGGGTAAAGGTTTCGCTATCGGATCTGCAGCCCTGACAGCGCTTGCCCTGTTTGTATCTTATGCAGAGGCAGTACATCTGAAGACAATTGATATCCTTGACTCACGTGTAATCATCGGAATGCTGATCGGTGGAATGCTTCCATTCTTATTCTCAGCTATGACAATGTCATCTGTATCAAGAGCAGCATATCAGATGATTGAAGAAGTAAGACGTCAGTTCAAGACAATGCCTGGAATCATGAAAGGTACAGAAAAGCCGGATTATAAATCATGCGTTGCAATCTCAACAACAGCAGCATTAAAAGAGATGCTGGTTCCTGGTGTTATGGCAGTGCTTGCACCACTGGTAGTGGGAATCCTTCTTGGACCTTCCGCACTTGGCGGACTTCTTGCAGGAGCGCTCGTAACAGGTGTTATGATGGCAATCTTCATGTCCAATGCAGGTGGAGCATGGGATAATGCTAAGAAATATATCGAAGACGGTAACCACGGTGGAAAAGGAAGTGAAGCTCATAAAGCAGCTGTAGTCGGAGACACTGTTGGTGATCCATTCAAAGATACGTCAGGACCTTCTATCAACATCCTGATCAAACTGATGACAGTTGTATCACTGGTGTTCGCACCATTGTTCCTGTCAATTGGCGGATTGTTATAGGAAGAATCATAAAAATGAAAAGAGGTATCTGTACCAAAGTGATGTGTACAGATATCTCTTTTCATTTTATGTATTTGGAAGAATTTTATGGATGATTTATAGAAAGTTGAGAAAAATAATAGAATTGAGGGACTGGCAACCCCCAGCTGTTTGTGATAATATATGTGTCGGGACTTTTATTAATGTTTGAAAATAGATAGAAAAGAGGCAATAAAGATGACAAAAGTAGATATTATTTCAGGATTCCTCGGAGCAGGAAAAACTACATTTATCAAAAAGCTGCTCAGCGATGTATGGGCAGGAGAGAAACTTGTACTGATTGAAAATGAATTTGGTGAGATCGGTATTGATGGAGGATTCCTGAAAGATGCAGGAATCGAGATTACAGAGATGAACTCAGGATGTATCTGCTGCACCCTGGTAGGTGATTTCAGCAAAGCACTGGTAAAAGTACTGGACGAGTATCATCCGGATCGTGTTATCATCGAGCCGTCGGGAGTAGGTAAATTATCCGATGTAGCCAGAGCAATCGAGGCAGTAGAGAAAGATGCAGATATCGAGATCGATGGAAGAATCACTGTTGTAGATGGTAAAAAAGCGAAGATGTACATGAAGAACTTTGGAGAATTCTTCAAAGATCAGGTAGAGCATGCATCTACAATTGTTGTGAGCCGTACACAGATGATGACTGATGAAAAGGTAGAAGAGTGCGTGCACACACTTCGTGAGGAAAATACAGAAGCAACCATCATCTCCACTCCATGGGATGAACTTGGAAGAGAAGCAATCAGCCATGCATTGACAAAGGGAGCTGAGATTGAGAGCCTGTTTGAAGAACATGGAGATCACGACCATTGTGACCACGATCATCATGATCACGATCACGACCATTGTGACCATGATCACCATGACCACGATCATCATGACCATGATCATGATCATGATTGCTGCTGTGGACACGATCACGATCATCACCACCATCATCATGCAGATGATGTGTTTACAAGCTGGGGCAAAGAGACTGTTCATAAATATACCGAAGAAGAACTGGATTATCTGCTGAAAGCGTTGTCGGAGACCACTTCGTATGGAACAATCCTTCGTTCAAAAGGTATCATTCAGATGACAGACGGAGGATGGAAACAGTTTGATTTAGTACCGGAAGAATACGAAGTAAGAGAAGGTCAGCCGGATTATACAGGACGTATCTGCGTAATCGGAACAGATCTGAAGGAAGAAGAACTTCTGAAGTTATTCCACGTATAAGACAGGAAATAGAGAAAGAAAAGGAAAGAGGTGCGGGTATGGCAACACCTATGTTTATCGTCACGGGATTCTTAGACAGTGGTAAAACAACCATGATAAAAGATACCCTGATGGAACAGGAATGGATCGAACCGGGACTTACACTGCTGCTTCTCTGTGAAGAAGGAGAAGAAGAGTATCCGGAAGAATATTTGAAAGAAAAGAATATGGCAGTTCTGAAAATCGAAGAATTCGAACAGCTGAACACTGTATTTTTCAAAAACTGTGAAAGAAATTATCATCCGGCACAGATCGTTATTGAATATAACGGAATGTGGAAACTGGAAGATCTGCTTTCGATCAGATATCCAAGAAGCTTCGAGCTGCAGGGCGTATATTCAACCGTTAATGGTATGACATTGGATATGTATCTGATGAATATGAGAAATATGCTGATGGAACAGCTGACAGAATCAGAACTGATCGTTGTAAACCGCTGTGCAGACGGCGTTAACAGATCAGGATTCAGACGGGCACTGAAAGTGCAGAACCCGATGGCACAGCTCCTTTTTGAAGATATGCAGGGTAAGATCATAGAACCGTCTGAAGAAGATCTTCCATATGACGTAAAAGGTGATAAGATTGTGCTGGACGATGTTGACTTTGGAGTATGGTATGTGGATGCATATGATCATCCGGAATTATATCTTCATAAAGAGATTGATTTTAAAGGACAGATCTTTCGGCCGAAGGGGATGCCGGACAATATGTTCGTTCCGGTCAGAGAGATCATGACCTGCTGTGCGGACGATGTACGTTATTACGGATATCCATGTAAGGCAGAAATGAAAATTGATGCAAAGACAAAATCCTGGATGCAGATCCGTGCAAGATTCGAGTACGAGGCAGTAAGTTCCTTTGGAAACAAACAGCCGGTATTGTATCTGATCGATATGGAACCAGCCGCAGAGCCGGAAGATAAGGTTGTGTATTTAGGGTAATTGGGATTTAATTTATTAACTGGGAAGCGGCCTCTCAGTCCTTGAAGGAAACAATAGATAAGGCTTCTTGTTCAGGTTCCATACCATAAGAAACACTAAGAGA
>OGJJ01000183.1_pt1 | contig 57628 bp, 83 predicted proteins | sample 1572081 | NCBI WGS metagenome assembly OGJJ01 (sample SAMEA2582122, study PRJEB24529) | metagenome | biome: Human gut stool | place: China | collected 2011
GTTACTACTCACCACTTGCAGAAGTGGGAGTCTCAACTCAGACTGAGATGAATCTATTTTCTGAAATGCTTCTTTTTTCTTCGTTCTCTTGTTCTACTATTTTGTCTGGGTATCAAACTGGGCTTCTTCCCCGTCTTCCACTTCCACCACGACTTTATTTGGCAGGCACACGATGGTCTCCCCGTTGGAAGAAATTGCATGCTGATTTACACAGAGTTTGTCCGGACAATCCGCAGAGATCATATCTGCTTTTCCATTTTCGATCACAAGGGTATTTGTCACCGTTCCTTCTGCGTTTTTTATCTCGATTTTCTGCGCTTTTTCTCCTGTCGTATGCAGGTCATAAGTGCCGTACACGCTTCCGTCTACCGTTACTTTGACCTGTCCGCCGGGTGTACTTTGCATTTTCTGAAACACAAAATACCCGATCACCGCTGCCACAAAGATAATGACCAGTAATAAAATCTCTTTTTTACCGACTTTTTTGTCCATGCTTATGCCCTGCTTCCAATATAATAGAAACCTTTACATTCATCCAGACGCACCGGAATGATCTGTCCGATCAGTTCCTTTCCTCCAGGGAAATGTACCACACTGTTGTTGCCAAGTCGTCCAGTGAGCAGACTGTCATCCTGATGGTTGACACTCTCTACCAGTACATCCTGCACCTGACCGGTCAGGCGTGCAGATTTTTCTGCTGCAATCTCCTGTACTTCTTTTAACAGACGGTCAAAACGTACTTTTACCACGTCTTCCGGCACCTGATCTTCCATTTTTGCTGCCGGTGTACCGGTACGTTTGGAATAAATGAACGTAAATGCGCTGTCGTAACGCACTTTGCGCACTACATCCATAGTCTCCTCAAAATCTTCCTCGGTCTCACCCGGGAATCCGACAATGATATCTGTGGTCAGTGCAATATCCGGAATTGCTGCACGTATTTTATCCACCAGCGTCAGATACTGCTCCTTGTCATAATGACGGTTCATAATTTTTAACAGACGACTGCTGCCGGACTGCAATGGTAAATGCAGATGTCTGCAGATTTTCTTTGATTTTGCCATTACTTCGATCAGTTCATCGGAAAGATCCTTCGGATGAGAAGTCATGAAACGGATACGCTCCAGTCCTTCGATCTGCTCGATTTGCTCCAAAAGCTGTGCAAAAGTGATCGGCTGATCCAGGTTCTTTCCATAGGAATTCACGTTCTGTCCCAGAAGCATAACTTCCACAACACCATCTGCCACAAAGTTCTCAATCTCACGGATGATCTCCCGCGGCTCTCTGCTTCGCTCCCGTCCTCTTACATATGGAACGATGCAGTAACTGCAGAAATTGTTGCAGCCAAACATGATATTGACACCGCTCTTGAAACGGAATTTACGTTCGTTTGGAAGCTGCTCTACGATCTGGTCTGTATTTTCCCATACATCCACCACCATCTTTTTATTCTCGATGGAATGCACCAGAAGTTCCGCAAATTTGAAAATATTATGTGTGCCAAAAATCAGGTCTACAAAACGGTAGCTCTGTTTGATCTTTTCTACTACTTTTTCTTCCTGCATCATACAGCCGCAGAGTGCGATCATCATATGTGGATTTTTCTTCTTATATCCGTGCAGGTAGCCAAGACGTCCGTATACTTTATTGTTTGCATTTTCACGGACGGTACATGTATTGTAAATAACAAAATCTGCATCCTCGGACTCGGACTCCTGATAGCCGATGGCATTTAAGATACCACATAATTTTTCGGAATCTCGGGCATTCATCTGACAACCAAAGGTTTCGACATGAGAGAAAAGTGGTCTGCCTAACTTCGCGGAAATTTCTGTGATATATTTCCGTGCCTTTGCAATAAAATAATACTGTCTTGCCGGTTCTTCCACCGGTGCATCTTCATTTAAATCTATATCGCCTAAAATGTGTTCTAATTCCATCTGATTTGAAAAATCAATATTTTTATCCATTCTTACTTCCTTTCGTCCATGTGTTCGATTCTACATTATAGCCGATATACAGATTTTTTTCAATGATTATTATTGACCGATCAGATTACCAACTTTCCTTTGGAAATCTTACAGCTTGCGTTTCCGGAATAGTCAAAATCCACCTTACCATTACGGACATACCAAATACCATTGTTGTTTTTCGCCAGACCGGTATAATCAAAGTCAACTTTTCCGTCCTTCAGATACCACCAGCCATTCTGGTTCTTTGCCAGACCGTTATAGTTGAAATCAACTTTTCCGTTCGTAATCTTCCACCAACCGTTTTCGTTTTTGGCGATCGTGTTTGAATTGAAGTCAACTTTGCCGTTTACGATATGCCACCAGCCATTGTTGTTCTTTGCTACCGTGTTTGCAGAGAAGTCAACCTTTCCATTCTTTACATACCACCATCCGTTTTTATTCTGTGCAACAGTGGTAACGCCAGTATCAACTTTGTCATTTTTGTAGTAATACCAGTTACCGTCTGCATCTTTTGTATCAGACAGTCCATCTGGATGAGATGCCTGTGTAAGTCTGTTATGGAACTCACTTTCCCATAATGAATCATTTACCCAGTAAGCAGGGCAGCTTTTTCCATTGACATCATAGTGTCTGATTACATTGCCTATCGGGACATTATATTTTTTCATTAATTCCCGTGTAAGAGTCAATGCGTTGTTGATGGTGGCATCTGTTGCTTTTACGGATCCATTTCTGTAATCGTCACACAGCTCAATGTTTAATGTATTGGCATTTTTAGCCACTCCATACAAACGTCCACCGTTGTTGTTGTATTTGCTGCCGCCAACGGACCATGCGATTCTATTGTCTGGAACGGAATGAACTACAGTGCTGTCATCCACGAAATAATGAGCAGATGCTTTTCTGTTCGCCCCCTGGAAGTATTTTCCGTTATTTACAGCGGTATCACCGTCATTACCGGTATAGTGAATTACTATGTACTTGATGTCACCTGTCGATCTCTGGCTTCCGTAATTGGTGCTGGAAGCCCACATTTCTTTCACTGTATATGCCATTACTCCTCATCCTCCTCGCAATCTTTCGCTTCCGGAATACCTGCCAGAGAGGTCAGCATGGAAGCTACAAATGCTAATGCTGCTGTCCCGATCACCATTTTCCAGTCTACCTGATTGATTGCCGCTGCCACTGGAAGCATTGCCACTGCTGTCTGTGCTGCAGTCTTTACTGCACGGATAGCCGCACATTTCCACCATTTTTTACTCATACTCATTCTGTCCTTTCTTTTATATGCATTTATTTTTGATTTTCTAAATCTGCGATTCGATGATTGGCTACTTTCACCTGTTCTTCCAATACGGGGACACGTTTTGCAAAATTATTATGTTCTCGTACTTCTCTTGTCAGTTCTTCGATCTTGCAGTCTGTGACAGCCTGAGCTGTATTTAATTGCTGTTCGATCTTACTTTCCATTTTTTGATTGCTTTTTGCATTTGAGATTACGATTCCCAGTACTGAGAATGCTCCTGTGATTGCCGCTGCAATTACTGCTTCCATTTTCTTCACCTCTTTTCCAGAATTGGCACGAAAAAAGTCGGCACCGAAGTGTCGACTCTAAGTTACCGGACAGAGCTACTGCTGCTCACCTCCCGTAAGCAGCTCATTCACTCATAGATTTGCCCGAATGTCTAATTGACATTTTTCAAAAACTTCTGGTGTATTTTTTACATTTGCTTATAGATGTAAGTAATTATAATTATTAAATATAAGCAATACGATATCGAAGATATCCGCCTCCGGTAAATGGCGTGGCTGATTCTGCCATAAGCATAGCTTTATTATCATACATTCCTATAGTAATTTGCTTTTTTGCATTTACGAAATCTATAATATAGATAGCTACAACTATTGAATTTTCTGGTATGTCAACAGATTCCGTATAATAATATAATCCACCAGCAGATTGTCTCCATGCAGCACCAGCTTTATACTCATAATCTTTATATTTTACCATATTCGTGTTTAATTCATTTAAGTTCGGTACCGTACTGAATAATGGAGTAACTTTTTCGATATTCAGACCATTTAATGACACACGATACAACGGAAAATCATCCTGTGTTGCGCCTGCAAGAACATCGCCGGATGTGTAAGTCGGATCTGTTGCCGTACTGCCGGCGGTACCTTTAATTACAACGATTTCTGCTGTTTCAATCAGTGTGCTTGTATCTTTTTTATATCTCATTACAATCAGATCATTTCTTTTCACTGACTGCGCACCATTCTGAATTGTTACTTCTTCATAATCATTCGCATCAATTCGCATGTGTCTGCCCTGGTTAACCAGATCGCCGGATTTCACCTTGATCAGATTATTTGAAACAATCTCAACCGCAAACTGGTTGCCTGTTTTTAATACATATTTTCCAGATCCAACAATGCCGGCATTTAATGCACCTGCATCTGCTGATGTAACATGTTCTTTTCCCGCATAACCGGTTACGATATGTGCTCCCATTTTACTCTCCTATCTGGCATTCTACGCTGATGCCGTTGCTGTTGACTTTTATAATTTTCTTTGTAATTTCTTCACGAATTTTTATCCCTGTGTATCGTTCTGTCGTTCCGACATAATCTCCGATATCGTATATTTCATTTGATTTGAAGGTCACTTCCATGGAATTTGCTGCAGCATAAGCATCTTCTAATTTTTCCCGTCCCTTTTCTTCCAGCTCCTGCTCTGATTCCGTGTTTGCATTGTCATAAATGTCTGTAATTTCCTGAATTCCAAAATATGATTGTGTTTTTGATATATTTCCACGTGAATCCTGAAATAAATGAATTACTTTTCGTTCTTTCAATTCTCCTTTTCCAAGGCAAATAATATGATTTACCGGAATATCGTTTTTACTGACAGTTGCGCTTATCTGTGTGGAATCCCACTCTTCATCTTTGCTGTAATCAATCAGTGGAATTGCCTGCATTTCTACTTTTCCTTCTTTGTAATGCATCTTCAATTTTGCATTTGCGTTCTTTAACATCTTTCGTATTCCAGTATATCCGGCAATATAGCGATCCATCTGATATGATGCAATAATAATTCCAGAGTCTACATCCGAGACTTCAAACATGTCCTCCAGATTCATTCGTTTAATGAGCGTATCCAATACTGTATTCGCTTCCCCTGACAGTGTGAGATAGTCCTGTCCCGCATCCGGGCACAGAACTTTTCCTTCCATAATTCCGTGCCAAGTTCTTCCAGAATATGTTATATCTCCGGATTCAGTGTTTAACTTGATCGCATCTATTATCCCACCTATTTCCGTCCATTGATTTTTTCCATCATCAGAATCTCCCATATAAATTCTACATTCTGGTTCACAGCAATGATCTTCGATTGCGATTGTAACTTCAAAGTTATTTTCGTCCCGGCCGTAGGCCATATCGAGCTTATATGTTGGCAACATGTCTACGTCAATTCCATTTTTGTCCGTGTATATCAGATCCACAATGGTTCGCTCCTTTCTTCATACGCAATCATTTCAAACCCAAACAAGCCGTCCCATGCTATCCGAAAGCTACCCGGGTGTAATTTTTCAAACAGATAATATTCTCCGTCCCGGAACCGCAATATTGATTCGCGTTCTCCGGTATTTTTTATCTTATATGCTTTTTTCTCTCTGGATCTGATCAGTGCATATTCTCCTGCATCAAGAGAACAGTTTAATCCATATATCTGATTTCCAATCAATAATCTCGGATTTTCACACGGACCGTAAATTGTTAATTGGAAATGGCAATCTGCTATGCTGTCGTTATAAATTCTCACATTTTCCGCACCATTAAAATAATCATAAGCATAATCATGTGGATAATCTAAATCTTTTCCAATTGTTTCAGGGTTGTTAATATGTCCCTCTACATGGTTCTCCTTAATCCACCACGGCAGCGTTGTTGATACCGTAATCTCGTTTTCAATCGCATCAAAATCTTCTTCATATTCCGAAAAATCTGTAGCTGTGATATAAACTTCTTTGTATCGATCATTCCACCAGATTTTTCCCGGTTTCCTGTTTCTGATATCGTAATCGAAAATTTCGCTCATATCATTCATTAAGTTGTTATAAGATGTTTTGTCATCTGCCATAATTGAAAGCTGCAGTTTTTTCTGTTCCAGTTCCTTGTAAAATTGTTTAAATCTTTTCGTTCCATCCTGATTAGTTTCCGTGGCATATCCCCAGGATCGTTCTGCCAATACTTCCGGATTCTGCGCGACAACTGGCCAGTTCATGAAGTCAATTATTTCGCCCTTTGAATTTTCATAATACAGTTTCATTGGCTACCTCCTGATCCGTCCGATCTCACGGCTATCCAGCACCATGGTCATATTCTGATTCTTTAATGCTGCTGCAATCTTGTCTGCCAAATTTTGGTTACTATTCTGGATTGGTTCAAGCACGTTTGAGAAGTCTTGACTCAATCTGCTATTCGTGCTGATCTCTAGTTGCCGATTTAGATGTTCTGTCATTCCTATAGAAATCTCTGTGCCAGAAATTTCTTTGAACGGCTCCAGATAACTTTGTGCCGCAATTTCGCATGTCTTTTGAACTTTTGGCATGTAGTCAATAACTGCATTTTCAAATCCTTGACCATAGAATATACCCGTTTTATATGTTTCTTTTGCCGGTGAATTAACTCCAAGCGTTCTATTTGTTGTCGCCAGAGCACCTAATGCAAAGTTTTTCGCAGAAATTCCAATCGGATAGGAACTGATACCATTTGCAAATCCTGCCGCAAAATTGTAGCCTGATCCGCTGGCATCTACTGATTCAAGACCAGATTTTGCATCCATAGCTTTCTGCGATGCCGGCGTCCATGTGTCAACACTCCGTAATCCACCTACGAAATTACTTCCATCTTTCGCGCCAACTGTTGAGGTATTACCGCTTTGTAATCCAAGAATTTCAGCCGCTTTTACCCCGCGTGCTGCAGTTTCCATTTCTCCTTTTTTGCTTGCAACTCCTGTTGCTGCGGAGGCTCCTGACTGCATTCCAAGTGCCTGTGCTTCCGGTGGCAGTTTTGCAAGTTCTGCCTTCGCAGCTTCGACCATGCTATTCGCCCCATCTAGCATTTCCTGTGTAATACCCGGTGTATTATTTTCAATCGCAGCTTTCCACTGGTCTGCCTGTTCCTGGTAATTTGTAACCTGACGTTCAAGGCTTTCACGGGTTCCATTTTCCGCTGTGATGAATGATGTGGTAAGTTTTTCCATTGCCTGCTCAATTTTTTCATTATCTCCTGAAATAATCGCCTCAGACAATCCTTCATAATTTTTGATTGTTGCGTTGTAATCAGTCCATGTCTGTTCCGCTTCCTCAACACTGTCTGCTGCCTTTTTCTGTGATTTTGCTGCTTCTTCTGCTGCCACAGCTGTTTCATGTACTTTATCACTCAATTCATACATGACATCATTTGTTGCCCCGGAATTCATTGCGTTGCGCAATTCTTCCAATGCATCCGCATGTGCTTTTTCTGTCTCACTGGCCGTCTTGCTCTTTTCCGCAAGAGTTTCTTTTGCTTGCGCCAATTCGTTAAAAGCTTCTGACTGATTTTTGATTGCTTCCTGGTAGGAACTGTCATATGCGCTCAGAGTAGCTTCTGCCTTTTTCTTCTGGATTACATCATCAATTGAATTTGATAATTCTTTGTAATTATCAATTACTCCGTCTGTGATTGTGATCTCCTCACCCAGTGCGCTCGACAGAATGCCAGTGATTACTTCTGCACGATCTTCGTATCCTTCTTTGATTTTTCCATTTTTATCTACATTTTCTTGTAATTCAGCAGAAAGTTTTTCATAATACAAAAATTCCTGCTGAATCCCGGTAGCATTTTCTTCACGGGCGACTTTTGCAGATTCCAAACTGTCGGCTCTTTCATTAATAGCATTTGCCAGTTCTTTCTCTGCATCCGTCAATCCATAGGTCTGTTCCATTTCTTTTTGCAGTTCTTCTTCCTGCTTCTTGTGAGCTTCCACAACCGCATACACTGCCAGTGCTGTCGCTCCAAGCGCCGCTGTCAGGATTCCCGCCGGACTTGCCAGCATCGCAAGATTTAGCCCTTCCTGTGCTGCCGTCTGCGCTGTTGTGGCCGCTGCCGCCCCTGTCGTTGCAACTTTAAACAATCCCATTACTGACGTTATATTTCTGATTGAAGAAATGAACTGCGAAGCCTTATTGACCGCAAACATTGTTCCAAGCACTACCGCACCGCCTTTTGCGATTCGGACGACATCATCCATATTTTCAGCAATCCATTCAAACGCATCACCGATCTTCTCTGCCGCTTCATCCATATCTGCATCTACCATCTTGATTCCGGCTTTCACAACTTCCGTGAAGCCTTTTTTGATTGCAGTTGTAACCGGCTCAATTTCCGCTCCAAGATCAGCCATGGTATCGTTATATTCTGCTGCCGTCCGATTGGCTTCCATGACGTTCTTATTATTTTCCTGATAAGAGTCCGCAAGTGTGCCATATGCCTGTTCCAGTGTATTCACAATCAGCGACTGACGCTCCTGTGTATCTCCGCACAGGGACAGTTTGGAATTGAAATCGTCCTCATTGATGCCCGCCCAGTTTAAGGCATCTGCAAGGTTACCCGTGACAGTTCCAACATTCGCCGTTTCATTGATGGATTCTGCCAGACCGTCAAGAGGGATAGAATCACCATATTTCGCCCAAATTCCAGTTGCCGCGTGCAATACCGTGTTCAGGTTCTCCTGACTCATCTGCATCGCCATGAAGTTACTGACGGTCGTATTGGAAGCTGTTTCATCTGCCAGCACAGAATACAAATCCATGTATTTCTGCTTTGCATATTCAGTAGTGTAACCATTACTGGTTGCCGCTGATGACAGTTTATTCATTTCACCGCGGTACTCTCTGGTCTCATCTGCCAGATTGTAGATGCTCGTTACACCTTCCTTTGCCATGTCGACCATCTTGGTCATGGCATTCCCAAGGAATGTACCCATAGCACCTTTCATTACCGTGAATCCTTCCTCTGCATCCTTTGTTGCTTCGGTCAGATCTTCCATTTCACCGCTGGCTTCCTTTGCTTCCTGCTCCAGCTGGTTCATTTTGCTTTCATTCTCATGGATTTCACTGGATAATGCTTTTATCTGTTCTTTCAGATCTTTGGCTTCATCCGATGTACTTCCCATTTCCAGTGCGGCATTTTTATATTCTGACTGCAAACGTTCCAGTTTATCCCGCTGCTCCTGTACTGTATCTTCCAGCTTTTCATAACTGTTTCTGGTATCTTGCACAGCATCATCAACCTGCTGCATGGATGACCGCTGTTCGTCCATAGCTTTCTCTGTCGCTGCCAACTGCTGTTTTACCTTTTCCAACGTGGTCGCCGTATTGTTGTAATTCGTTTTCAGCCGTGCAACTTCATCTGAATTTTCACCATAGATTTCTGTCGCTTTCTCAATCTGTGTGTTGATCGCATCCAGTTTTGTTTCATACTGTTTCGTCTCATTCTCCAGAAGACGGTACTGTTTCTGCAGTCCTTCCAGAGAAGTACCGTTTGTTTTCATTTCTTCCGCACTTAACCGCAATTCAGAACGCAGTATCTTAATCTCATTTGCGGCTTTCTTTGTCTGCTCTCTGGCTTCCGCTGTCTCCATCGAAAATTTTACTTTTGCTTCATTTTTCTTACTTGCCACTTTTCCCCCTCCTTCCGGTTATTTTTCGCGGACTGCTGCCAACCAGTTCTCATAAGCAGTCTTATTTTCTGCCACCATTCCAACGGATGATATGTCGCTATTCCAGAACAGATCTTCTGAAACCCCGATCAGCACTACATAGCACGTGTAATAGTCCTCAATATCTTCCAGCTTGAATTTTGGCATTTGAACCCGGTTTTTTGGTTTCCGTTTTAGGAAGCCCCGTTTGAATCCGGTTTTTTTTTGCTCTCTCCGTACCGGAGTTTCATAACTGTCCCGATTACTGCCGCATGGTTCTCCGGAAGACGGTCAAAAAATTCTTCTTCTGACATACAATCTTCCACGTTTTCAATATTGGCGCACAGATAACCTGTGTACAGAAATACCGGAAAATCTACCTCATCCTGCACTCCATCCATTGCCAGCTTGTTATATTTTTTATATGTTTCCGGGCATTTTTCCCGAAGCTTTAATAAACGGCCAAATGTCAGGCACATTTTGATTTCCTGACCGTCATTCAATTCTAAAGTTTGAAATGTAGCTCTATCATTCATATCTGTTCTCCTAAAAAAATCCGGGGGGCATCCCGGAAGTGTAATCTTATTTTGCTGTTTTCTTTCTTGTTGTTTTCTTTGTGGTATCCGGTACATTCTCCGATGCTTCTGCTTTCTCTGGCTCTTCCTCTGGTTCTTCCACCTCTTTCAGCGGTTCAATCAGTCTGTTTTTTGCCATGATCTCATCGTACCGTTCCTGTGTGCATTCAAATACTTCTCCCGGCTGTCGGATGACTTTTTCTTTCTGATCAATAAATTTTTTCAATGTTTTTACCTTCATTGTTCTCTTCCTTTCTTAAAAATGGGTATAAAAATACCACCAATCATTTCTGACCAGTGGTATTAAATATTTTTGTTTTACGAACTTACAAGGTTCTCAAACTATAAGTTCATTTTTTCATAGACTGCATCTATTCCGGCGCGGATGACATCCGTCTTGCTCATTCCTGCTTTTTCCATGCAGAATCGTATCTTATTCATATCCTCTTCGGAAAGCCGGAAGCTTTCTCTGTAGCTTTTGGGAGCGTCTGTTGGTCTTCCCATTTTCTTTTTTTCTTCTATGGTTCTCACCTCTTGACTCTTGCCATTTTCCCCAAACTGTGTTATTTTTTATTTGGGTACAGGCGGTGGCAAGTACCGCCTGCTGTTGTGTTGTGAGCCTTGCTTATTTATTAAGCAGGGCTTTTACTTTTTCCTTTGCATCTGCAAGATCTTTACTTTCATTTAAGATTTCAAGAATTTTTCTTGTCTGGTTTTCTTCTGCAAGCTCTCTGAGCTGTTCACCTAAGTTCATTTCCTCTTCCATGTTTTCTCCTTTCCGGCACCTGCCACCTTACTCGTTAAGTACTTCCTTAACTGTCTTTATTATAACTTATGTCATGACAAATGTCAAGTATTTTATGAAATTTCCCATAGAAAAACCACCGGCCATATCCGGCCAGTGGCCTGTTTTATCAGTTATGCGTGTGATAATGAGGTGTACATTGTGTCCGGATCAAATTTTGACATCCAGTTCTGTTTTACGGTGTCTTCCTTCAGTTCAGAATCCAGTGCTTCGTACATTCCCTGACCATAATCATCCGGCATAACGGAAATCTCAAGGTCTACTTCTTTGACTTCCTCTGATCCGTTTTCAATGGAACGGCTCACACCGGATTCCATGATGCACCGCGGATATGCCTTATATTTCTTGTTTCCATCCTCGTCATATACTTCCTGTGTAATACAGAACTCCGGATGTGTACTGGACTGTCCGTAAGCACGTACCCCGTCAATCAGTCCCTCTACTCTCATGCCAAACATGCCGTCATAAGTATCTTTCGGTACATGCATGGAAATTGACAGCTTTCCTGTTCCTGATCCCTTTACGCGTGTCTTTACTTCAATTCCACGGCATTTTTTTACGACCTTCCGGACATCCATTTCCTCGCTACAGGATCCTACACAGCTTGCTTCTGTAGCGGTTTCCTCACTTGCAAATTTAATTGCCATTTTTCTCAGTTCATATTCTGAAAATACTGCTGATGTTGCCACTTTCTCATCCTCCTATTTTTTCTACCAGAGCCGTTACGCACTGGTCAATAATGTTTTCTGTTGCTACTTCCGCGCCCCTGCGCATAAATTCCTGATCACCGTTGTGTCGGTATGTATTTTCGCCATCATCCGGGAAATACAGATAATTATACGGTGTTTTGGTTTTGACCACGACATACAGGTTTCCCTGTTCCTCACGGAATGGCTGCGACACCTTTGCCGGTTTCTTTTTTCCCTTCCAGGTGCGCCCCGATTCCGGTATTAACGGCGTAATATGGGCAATGATCTCCTGTCCTGCGTAATTATGCAGCACATCATTTATGATCTTTTCTGCCTGTTCCCCTGTCTGTGCGATACGGTTTGCCAGTTCATCAATCTCTGTCGCATCGATCTTCCACATTTCAGCGTCCCTTCCGTACTTTCGTGAATGGAATATCCAGCACTTCCACTGCCGCACCTGTTCCCGGTTTGATCGTATATGCGTAAGTGCTCTCATCTCCCAGTTTTACCCCCGGTAATTCCAGCACCTTTTCAATCACCGTTTCTTCCAGTCCTTCCGGAATCTCATTCTCCCGTACGACTGCCACATGGAATGTCACTGTGTGGCTCGTTCTGTTCTCTGAACTGGTACGCTTGTCACGGAAAAATACGATATAGTTCCACAGCACTGTCTCATCCAGCTTGCCAGCACGTCCGTAGAACACCATTGGATCTATTTCTTCCAGTTTTCCACGGATTTTTTCATTGAATGACATCTATTCCTCCAATTCCCTGATCTTTTCCAGATACATATAGTATTCCGTCTCATTCCGGTCAATATATTCCACAGAATAGAGTGTTTTCCCGATCACAGCGAAGCATCCACTGTGTAATCCTTTCTCCGTCCGTGGTCTCTGTGTCCTGATCTTGAGTGACAGACTGAAACTGTTCTGATCTGCAAATTCCTGATCCTGCTGCCGTCTGGATGTTTCCCCATATGCCAGTCTGATCAGGAAATCCAGATCATCCAAACTCTGAACGTTTGTATTTCTGGTCAGTGTCTCTTTTTTTCGCTGGTAGATCCCGACATATCCGTCGTGATACTTCGCTTTTTTTCTGTTCATTTGCTGCCACCTCATTCCTTCTTCTGACCTTAAGAATGTCGCTCAGATAGTTCTTCTCAAACTCATCCGGCACGTCATTCCAGCAATATAAGCAATAATTTTCAAATAGCATTTTTGCCGTTCCCGGTCTCAGGAATGCATCCGGGGACGGTTCCCCGGACATTCCAAGCAGGTCATGCATGTGCACAATGGCATCTTCCGTGATGGAAGCAATACGTTCATCCGTATCTTCGTCGTTCCATGTGATCTTGCAGATATTCCGCACATTGTATTCAAGATCTGAGTTTGTCATTTCCTACCCCTTAAGCTGTGACGGTCTCGTTTCTGACTGTGATATAAGCCGGATCAAGTTCAGAAATATCCAGAAGCACCGCAACTGTGTTGTCCCACGCTTTACCGGTTCCATGCAGTTTGATCTTGTATGTTCTCTGGTCTTCAAGGAATTTATAAGAATCGTCATACTCAATGACACCGTCTTTATTGGTTCCAAGCCCAAGGAAATATTCCTCTGGCAGACACAGGATAGCTTCACCGGTTTCTACTTCATTACTGATTACCGGATCCGTTGGAAACGGGAAGATATCTTTTGTGTAAGTACCTGCTGCATTCAGTACAGTAGTTGCCGGCATAACTTTCTGTAAATAATCTTTCATGTTGCAGATCAGTGTCACAGATGTAAAGTTACGCATACCGCCATTTTCTGTCTCTACCAGCTGAGAGATTACATTGCCATACTCTTTCGGCTCAAAACTTTTCAGTTTTACTGCTGTTTTCTTTGCATATCCAGAGCTTGGATTCATGCTTGTTGATTTTCCGATGTTTCGGTCAAGACCAATCGGGCAGTTTAACCCATTACCGTCAACGATTGCTTTCTCCAGAGAGATCGCAATGGATTCTTTCAGGATGGTGCGGATATAGTTATCCAGGAATGCCGGTCCCAGATCTAACATATCCTTTGGAATCACGGTGTAGGCGGTCAGTTTATAAAGTGTCAGTGATACTTCACGGAAGCTGGATTCCAGTTTCTTGGTGATTTCCCCGTTGATTGGTCCCCACACTGCAGTCTGTTTGGTATGATCGTTCAGAATCCATCTGGTGAGGTATTTCACGTCCTGGAAGTTGATCTTGCTCAGGAGTGCATGTTCCTGTGTCAGTTCGCGGAACACATCTTCAATGATGGTTTCCGGCATTGCCCCTTCTGTGCTGAGGAGTGAAGTGAACTCCTGTCTTGGATCTGCTGCTTTTCCCGCTGTGATCATCTTCTGGTAGAACTCTGTCTCTGCCCCTGTCAGCTGACGGTAGCCTCGCTGTGCCAGTGCTGCCCTGTCGCCTGCTGCCATTTCGTAATCCGCTTTGACGGATTCCACTACGGACTCATGAAACTGCTCCCATGCCTGTTTTACGGCATTTTCATCTCCGGACTTCATAGCCGCCTGTAATGCCACAATTGCTTCTTTCTGTCTTGTTCTGTTTGGATTTCCTAACATTTTTGTCCTCCTGCTTTATGAAAAAATATTAAAAAATGCATCCATCATGGACGCATCTTCTGGATCATCTTTTTGGTTTTCTCCGACCAGTTCCTCAAATTCTTTTAATGTGTCGGAAAAATCATCTTTCTGGAACTTTTCTCTCATCTTCCGGATGTTCTGCAACGGTTCATCCGGTACGATTAGCGGATCATCTGCTTCACGACCGGCAATTTCATCAATGAAACCATATTCCAGTGCCTTATCCGGTGTCAGGATGGTTTCTTTTTCCATCATCTGTTTCAGTTCATCCTCTGTGATATTTTTCGCGCGCTGCATAAACAATGCACGTGATGATTTCATCATTTCATCCAGCTTGTCCGCTTCTGCACGAAGCTCTGCGGCATTTCCTGCCGTGCATACCCACATTTCATGAATCAGTGCACTGGTTCCCTCGCCCATGACACGCTTATCACAAGCCTGTAGGATCACAAATGCGATGCTGTGTGCTACACCGTCCACATAGCCTGTCTTGTGTGCTCCATGCCGTTTCAACTGGTTGTAGATCGCGGTGCCTTCCTTGACGCTGCCGCCGTTAGAATTGATGTACAGACAAATTTCATCCGTTTCCGGAATCTGCGCCAGTTCTTCCTGGAAATGCTTTGCACTGGTTTCTGAGTCATCTCTGGTCCATGTTTCCCAGTTCCAGTCGCCTTTTTCCTCAATGTCATCATACAGGTAGATGTTGTGCACATTCCCCTGTGTGTTGAACATGTAGTACAGTTTTGGGAGTTTTCCCATCACTCAGTCCCTCCTTCTGCCGGTTTTGCCTGATCTTCCACCCGGCTGTAGTTATTTGTCATCCAATGTTGTCGGCTCCATGCTTCGTTTAATGGCATTAATCCGTTTTCCTCACGGACTTCATCAATGCACATCACTCCTGAAGCAATCAACTTATCACTGCTGGTTGCCATATCGAACAGATCACGGTGTTTTACCTTGCCTGTATAGCACTGGTAATAATTTCCCCGCAGGTATTCCTCTTTTGTTGCACGCTTATTTAACACTGCGGTGATCGCATCCGCAAATGGATCTACTGCAAATGTCAGGAACACATCCCCGATGTCTTTCACGTTGGTTACCTGCCCCGTCATCAGCGATTGCGGAATTTTGAATGCCTGCCCCACGATGTTGAAAATATCTTCGCGTAGTTTGATCAGATCGGAACTGTCCTTTGCGGATTTGTTTCCTGATTCCTCTTTCAGTTCTTCGCCGTCATATTCAACATAAGTCGCATACTCGTTTTGCATGTACGCTTTGATATTATCAGCAATCATTTCCTGATATTCGTCCGCAAATTCTGTATCACCGCTTTTTGCTCCTGATATTTTTAATTTAAACTTTCGCCCGTTCGTGTCTCTAAATGCCCGCGCCGCAGTTTCAAGAAGCTTCCCATACTCCGCATATAATCCATTGATTACACTGCAGATATTCTCGTCTTCCATTTTAAACAGATACACTTCTTCCGCCCGGAAAATACGATCCATCTGGAAACCGCCATCGAGTACCACCCCGTCATACAAGTTTCCAAGAATTGGACGTTCCTGTCGGATGTGAAAGCTCTCTGCGCAATGCAGTTCTCCATTGATTTCCACGACCAGTGCGCCTTCCGGATTTCGAATCATTTTGTTGATCACACGGTGCCAGAACAGTGTGCTGTTCTCATTTTTGTTTGGTGCCACATTTAATGTAAAATAATCCTCATTGATTACCGGACGGTTATTAGAAAACACCCGGAACTCACTCAGGCTAATCGCATTGGCAATCAATGATGCCGCCGTATAAATGGCAGCCTCCCGGAAATAAATCTGTTCCGGTACTTCAATGGCTATCGTTTCCGAAGATCCGATTTTTACTTTTCCTAAGAATTTTCCCAGGAAATCAAATACTTTCAATTCACATTCCCCCTTCTGATCAGCAGATAGTTCTTAATCTTCCACCAATCTTTACACGCACTTTTATCTTGTCTTCCTGCGTCATGGCTGCTGCAAATGCCATAAAACCGTCTGTTTTTCTACTTTTCGGTTCTATTTTTTCATAGTTTATATTTCCTTTTGAATCCAATCTGGCTTTTACATTCCATGTGAACCATCGCATGATCGTACTTTTCCCCCATGCGATTAGCTGACGTGAAAATACATAGCCAATTGTGACTGCTGCTTTCATCAGATCAGAAGGGCGAACCAGTTTGACTTTTCCATTTTCCGGTGAAAACCCGATATCTTTTAATGCATCTGCCAAAAATCCATAACGGAAGTTATCCACTGCAATCGCTTCGATAGCGTATTTTCTTCCCTGCTCTGCAAACCATCCGGTAATCAGACGCGGATCTATCTCCGTTTCTTTGACCATTGTCAGTACACCATCTTCCTCCGCCTGTTTCAACGGATATTTGATGCTCGGCAGATCCCTTGATTTCTTACATACCCACACATGGTAGATCCAGAATCGTTTTTCGCCTTCCTTAAAAAGGATTCCTGCTACTACAAAGTCATTGATCTTTGCAAAGTCAATTCCGCCAACGCAACTGTGACCACGCAGCGCATCCTCATCAATCTCATGTGTGGCAGCAACCAAATTTTCCCAGTCAGTTACGCAATATTCTGTTTCTCCTTTGGGTCTGTTCATCCGTTTTGTCAGAAATGCAGAATTATTCGCCGGATCGCGCTTATAATCTTCATATTCACGTTGCATTTCATGCAACAATGTCGGAAAATACTGCAACGACGGATTTGCCATATACCAGTTTTTTTCATCTTTTACTTCTTCCTCTGCATTTTCTCCCAACCTGCAAATAAATGGGATTTCACCGTTATCAGTCAGACGTCCATGCAAAATATCTATCATGTCTGCCAGCTTTTTATCCAGAGGACCGTCTCTGACATCTCCATTTGTTGTGATAATCGTTTTTCGCGGATGTGCTATCTTGCCCAGTCCGGTAGTCGCTACGTCAATCAGTTTGTAATCCGGATATGCGTGATATTCGTCAAAATCCACTTTTCCCGGTCGACCTCCGTCTTTTGTCCCCGGTGCTTTTGTATGATATCTGAGCACCGATCTGGTTCTCAGATTTGTAATTTCCTCCAGATTCCATTTAAAATAATTTTTGAAATACAAACTATTTGATTCCAGAATCTCGTAAATATCCTTGAATGTAGCTTTTGCCTGTTTTTCTGATGTCGCAAACATGTCAATGTCATAATGCATGACACCGTTTACCGGAGTCAGCAGACAAAAATTTTCAAACGCAAGGTACCCGTTTTTTCCCGCACCACGTCCAACTAAAATAAACAAATTTGGGAAACGCAGTTCTCCGTCCGATCTGTAGGTGCAGTTGTGCAACGCAAAGCAAAATTTTTCCCATAATACTAATTTGTACGGGAAATACTTTTGCATGCCAAGATATCTTTGCAGCTGTTCCTCATCTACATAGATATCTTCTTCCCGGAATACTTTTTCGACAAAATCACACAGCAAAATCTGTTCTTCGCAGACACGGTATTTTCCACTTCTGACGTATGCAATGTATTCATCTATTTCCTTACAGATCATCGTTCATCACATCTTCTCCGGTTGGTGCATCCGTGGTCAGTCCCATTTCTTTCAGGATTGACAGCATCTGCTTCTCTACCGCAACCAGATCTTTAATGGATTGGTTCTGTTTCATGATAGAAACACCCGATGCTGACAGTGTTTTGTACGAAACTCCACGTGTTTTGATATCTTTTTGCAGCATTTTTTTCGTGTCATACAGCTGGAGATAGTCATAAATCAGATCCTGAAAATGAGCAACATTTGCATTTTTCGCTTCCAACTGTTTGATCAGAGATTCCTTTATTTTCGGCTTTGACGGTGCTCGCGTTGTCTTTTTCTTCTCAGTCGGTGCTCTGGTTTTTTTCAAGATTTTCTCCTCCAACTTTTTTATTTTTTTATCACGCGCGAATGCGCCCGGTTTAGTCGTGCCCTTCTTCCGTTGTAAGCCCTTCCCCAAATTCAGGGGTATAGGGGGTACGGGGGGCTTACCACCGTTCCTCATTCACCTGTTTTTTCTTTCTGTTTCCAAATCTGCCGTGTATCTCATCATGGCAACGGTGGCACAGTGGCAACAGGTTTGGATGTTCTACTCCGTTATAGATATAGGTCCTGCTCAGTGCCAGCTCCGGATGTGATCGAACATATTGTACATGATGCACTTCGTCCACTGGTCTGATGATTCCTTTTCGTTTACACAGCACACACTCATTATGTGCTTCGCGAACCACCTGCTGTCGAAGTTCCAGCCACTCCTTGCTTTTATAGAAATGGTACAGTTTATTCTCCTGTATCAATTCACGGATCCATGCTGTCAATTCTTTCTGTGTCATGTCTTTCCCACCGCCACATGTATCGTCCGGATGATTTCTTCTCCTGCAATCTGAAAATAAAAACGAATCTCATGCAGTCCGGTAGTAGATGCCTGCATAGTACAAGGCAGAACATGATCATCTATTTCACATGTTCCCTCTGCTTCTTTTTCATTAGTATCACAATTCCAGACTTCATACCTAGCACTGGTAATTTCAAAGGGCAGATTATCCTCGGATTTTACGGACAGATACAATTTTCTTTTCTCACCCTGATACATTCTCAGTATTGCCAACAGATGTCACGCTCCCCTCCAGTTTTTCCAGTATAACCTTAAAATCTCTCATGCTTCCCTGTGCTGAATAGTCCAGCATTTTTATTTCATACCGGAGTTTTTCCAGATCAACCGTGTACAGGATTGTTGCCATGTATGCCCGGTTACCAGCTTCATCCACAGCGTAGAGAGCGACGATATACTCGCCACTCTCCATAAATGGGACGGTTGCTTTCCAGATGTTTCCATCTGTTTTATCGAAGACAATCCTGCTGTCTCCAAGCATGCCCCATACCTGTGTGATCATTTAGTCGCTGACCTCTACAGCAATGATGTAGGTCTTGCCTGCATCTACCGGGTTCTGTGTCATTGTTACAGACTTGATAACCGGTGCCTTTGTATCCAGAGTTACGGTTCTGGTTACAGTTGTTGTTTTTCCTGCTTTGTCTTTTGCGACAATGGTGATGGTATTGCTTCCCTCTGTCAGTGTTACATCCTTACTGAAAGAGCCACCTGTTCCGACTGTTACAGCTGTACCATTGACAGTTACTGTTACCGGTTTGCTTGTAGCATCGTCTGTAGTACCTGTTACAGTTACTGTAGATTTGTTTGTTACAAGTCCTGCTACCGGTGCAGAAATGGATAATGTCGGCGGAATTGTGTCGACAGTAAATGTTACAGATTTCTGTGTTGCTGCGTTTCCATCATAATCACTTGCAGTTGCAATGATGGTGTGTTCTCCATCTGTCAGTGCAGTTGCCGGAGTATAGCTACATGTATATCCGCCTGTAACTGCTGTCTTTGTGATCTTGGACGCATCCACTGCAACATTGTCTACTTTCAGCGCAATAGTTGACGGGTTTACTCCAGAATCATCATCTGTGATCTTCCATGTGATAGCCGGTGTACTGTTAGCCAGATACTGTCCTGCTGTCGGTGATGTAATTGTGATCACTGGTGCAACTTTCTCTTTAACCTTTAACTGTAAGCTGCTACCAAGCGTGCTGTCTGTTGCACCCTTTGTGGTGGTGTTCCCCGCTTCATCTGTTGCTTTTACTGTAACGGGATAATAATGTCCCGCCAGAGTATAACTGGACTTAGCTGGTGCGGTTGTTGTCGCTTCCCATTTGCCACTGGTCGAATTATAAGTCAGTGTGATTGACTGACCATTAACGACCGCCTGTACTGTTTTTACACTCATACTTTGATCTCCTTTTCTTTTTGGTGTGTAATCATATGGGTAGTTATATGGATAATCCAGTCCGTATGCTCTATTCGCTATCGTGACTCGGATCACATAACTCTTATTTACCTGAACCGGATTCGGACTTATTTCTGCTTGTGAAATTGTGATCAGTCTGCTCTCTGCCATGTTCCTCTCCTCCGGATCCCGTTTTTTTGCATAAAGAAAAGACAGCAGGTAAATCCTGCTGCCTAATCAATGCTAAATTCTGCTATTTATTATTTTCTATAAATTCTTTCATCATGTTCGTTAATTGAACACCCATTGCAATTCCTTTTTCCTTGCATGCTACTTGGAACTCCTCTGCCACTTTCTTATTAACCTTATAGGTTTTTGAAATCATGCCAGCTTTTTCATCCCATCGATCCTGTGGTCTTTTCTTTTTTTCTTCCATGATTTACCGCTTCCTTTTCATTAATCTTCCAATTACGTCCACTAACATATATGCACCTGCACACATAAGTATCACAGAAGCATATATATTTCTTCCGGAAGCTATGAAAATAATCCATGCGGCAATTACAAATAATACATTAAACTTTGTACTTTTCATATATTTCAAGATGAGTTATAATTGATAAAAGGTTCGGGGCTTTCGCCCCTTACCTTACTTGAGAGCCTGTATAAAACTTGCAAGTCCTGCTAAGAACGTTCCTAAGGCTATTAGCAGTTCTATCACAAGTTTTATCAGGTTCTTTTTCTTTTTGCGTTTCCGCTTCTTACTCATCCTTATCTCACCTCCTGAATATACTATATCATATACGTGTACGTATGTCAATAGTTTTCAGAAGAATTTATAAAAAAGACAGTCTTTTTCTGACTGCCTTTTCCGGAGAAATTTTATGAAAATTGTAGTCCCATGTCCTTTCTGACATATACATTAAAACATATTTTTACCGGACATGAGCGGACATTTACTCATTTTTTTCTAAAAATCTATCATGTTTTTTTCTGCAGTTATCGTCCGTATATTTAACTTTTCTCTTCGGATGCATCTCATTCATTTTCTGGGCTACCTGGTACCATGTCAGATCATCTATGTAGTAGAGTTCGAACATCTTACGCAGTTCACTCTTTTCAATACTGTTGATGTATTCTTCTGCTTCATTCATCAGCTCCAGAAGTTTTGCTTCACGCTCCTGCAACAAGGCACGTCTGGCATCCAATGCAGAATGCTTTCTTTGCAGGATTCCATCCGGTACTCCACTGATTTTTACGGTACCAAGAGATTTTTTTCCTTTCTTTCCGCAGCTTACCGAATCCGTGACGATACTATCTTCCAGCTTGCCTATTTCTCTTTCCAATTTCTGGATTCTTTTTCTCAGATCTTTTATTTCTTCTTTCATATCTGCATACTCAGCCAGAATCATCTTCTCCAACGGCATCGCCTCCCTTATTCCTCTCTTGCAGTTCTGCCCTGCTGCCACTTATCTGTATCTCACCTCTTAGCTGCTGCCATCTAAGATATGACAGGCTCCATTCAGGATTGCCACCCATGGATGCAAGGTAATCAATGATTGTCATTCATTTTTGATTACAATAATCGATAAACGCTTCTATTGTTTCATCTGCCTTACATCTTGTGTAGAATCTCTTTTTTCCATTCTTTTTTCTCCACAACGGTAACTTGTGCATTTTCCGCTGGTTATTTGTTGCCAACATAGGCTTCATTTTAATCTTTTGTCCGCACTCATTTTCGTTCATCATTATTCACCGTCCTCTGCCAGTTTTGCATATTTCCAGTTCATAGTTCGTGTAGTCTTGTTCTCCGCACTCCATGAATTAGATCCATCACTCCACGCATATACCCAACCTTTTTCATATCTTGCAAAATATCTGCGAAACCATTTATCACTTTCTTTATCTCTAACCAGAATCGGTGTATCAACTGGTACTTTGCTCCAGTCAATTTGTGGTTCGACATATTCTGATTCGCACCATTCTTTACATGCATCGTCACACCTGCTACCCTTTTTTAATCTAAGATAGCAGTATTGGCATGAAATGTCTGGGCACGGAACCGGCTCCATAACATTTTTTTGACTGCAATACGTGTTCCGCTACAGGCAATATCTAAAATCTGTTCCGCATATTTTTCTCTATTTGTCATTTTTTTCCACCTTTCTTTACTATCTCAATCGCATTATCCAGTGCCTTGCATACTTTCTCATAAGCCACATCAAGTGTTTTATCGCCAGTATTGGCAATCGTCATAAAATACTGCATTCTGAGTTGTTCTATCCGTTCGACAACCTTGTCTGCGTCATAAGCTGTCGGCTGTTCATCTATAATCGATACAATACCGCAATACACTTCTTTCAACTCATCAACGCACAGGTCATATGATTCCTCTGTCTTTTTATGCAGTTCCCAAATTTTTGAGATCAAAGTATCGGCATCAATTAATCTCATTTCACATCACTCCAATCCAATTTCTGCCCGCACTCATTGCAATAATTACATTTTCTCTGATCGTGATGCTTATCCTGCGTTGCATTGTATCTTTGCCCTACAAACCATCCGCACACAGGACAACACCAGTCCTGCCATTTTTCAAACTTCCACTCATGTGGTTGGTCGCCTTTGTTGCAATGTATAATGGACTTTCCTGTTTTTAAGACTGGCTTCATTGCCACATCTCTGGAATCCCCATCCACAAACCGCCGTATCTCTTTCACTTCCTGTTGCAGCTGTTCATCAGTCTTTTTCATGATTCACATACCCCATTCTACCAATGATGCCTGTATTCTTCAGATAATCGTAATAATCCTGCGCCACTTCTTCGCTGACGTTAAACTCTTTTCGGATTCTTCCAATCGTTACACGTTTCTGAGCCTTCGCCCAGTTCTCTAATTTTGCAGATTTGATAATCATCATCTATTCCTCTCTCCTGTATATTTCTGGCAGTGGCATCCATGCGTTGACAAATACTCCAAACGATGCATAGCTGTAATCATGGTCTTCCGGATAAAATGCTCCGGATTCATCATCTTCTGTCTCATATCTACCAATATCTGGTAATGTAAGCCCCTCATTTTCAAACGATACCAGAACGTATTCGCCTGGTTCCTGGAGTTCCTCATTGATATCATGCCATCTGTTTTTCAACACTTTAATCGATGCTGCAATAATCGTATAATCCAACGGACTAATGCTTTTCGGTTTTTTTGCTTGTCTAATTTGCAATTTTAACAGCTCGCTTTTTAATGCACTGGTGACTTTTAACGGTTCCAAAGGGTTCTTTATGTCGTCCAGATACTGCGCGTTGCATGCTCTGGCTGTCCGCATTGCTTCCATACACTCATCCGGTGTTCCAATATCTTCATATGCTCCCAGTTTCTGAATTACCATGAAGGTAATTTCAAAAAAACAGTTCGTATGTTTTGTATGGGCTTATAATGGCATCATTTCTGCTTTTTAAGCTGTATCTTGCCGGTGAGAACGCTTCCCCGGCATCCTTTGTCAAACGTTTGTTCATAAAATCATTATTTTTCATTCCCTACTTTCCTTTCCACCTTGTCTTAATTCATCCAAGATTTATCCAATCACAACCTTGACACCTGTTTCTCCTTTATACGTCCACTTATCCCACATCCTTATATGTCCCTCTGTTGCCTCGGTTACATTTCCATAATGCATATCATCCAGTTCTTCCCAGTTTTTTACTTCTCCGTTCTGATCACATCTAAACACCATTGTTTCCAGACCAGCATCAAATGTATTACAGGTATCTATTCGAACATATTGACCTGTTTTATCTTTTTCAACCGTTATCACCTGTTTGCCATTCTCTAGTGCTATCCATATTTCCATGTATAACGGTGCTAATTCTTCTGCAAACGTTGGATATCTTCGTGTCAGAATCTGACACATTTTTTCTATCGTCATTTTTCTGGTCTTGTTTTTTGCGCAATCTCTTTTCATCGGTATGCCATGCATCTTGCGCCAGTTGTTATTCTGGAGCTGTGCTACAGTAGGTACAACCTGTCTATCTGGTTTTTCCACCTGCGCAACCGCAGGTGATGTGCTACTTCTATCCGGTTCAGTTTTCCCGCTCTGTTCTTTCGCGTTTTCCAGATCTTCTGATTGTCTCTCCGGCTCTGTTTTTCTGATTCTCTTTACAATCTCATCAATAACCTGTTTCAATGACACTATATCCCCACCTCTCTGTGCTTTTATGAAAAAGGCAGTTCTTCATCTATCCCGTCCGGTATATTCATAAATCCATTCTCATCCGTGCTGACAGGTTTTGGTTCTGCTGCCTTATGGTTTTCTGCTGCCCCTTTACTTTCTGCAAATTCCACTTCTTCGATTACAACATCGGTAGTATATACTTTCACACCATCGCGGTTCGTGTAGCTTCCTGTCTGGATTCTTCCAGATATGGCGAACTTCGTTCCCTTAATGCCATATTTACTCAAAAATTCAGCTGTCTTTCCAAAAGCTACGCAAGACACGAAATCTGCCTGCTGTCCCTCTGGTTCTTTTTTGATTCGTCTATCTACTGCCAGCGTCATTCTTGCCACAGCAGTCTCACCAGAATACCGTACTTCCACATCTCTGGTAGTACGTCCCATTAATACAACCTTATTCATCCTTACCACTCCTTTTCCCGCGTCAATATTTCTTCGTATTTTTTCATCAGTTCGCTCAACCGGCGGACATCTTTCTTTGTGGCATTTCCGTTGGCATTAATCGTCATTTTTATCTCTATGATCTCATCAATAACGTTTGCCGCCTCGCGGAACCCTTTTGCCATTTCTGCCAGCCATACCATGTCCTTGTACATTTTTTCCACCTTTTACAATTACGTCCGAATCATTCCTTGAAAATTCCAGATCTATTCCCGTTTCATCCCTGATTGTGCTGATCACATCATCTACGGTCAGATAATCTTTTTCGATGCTGTCTGCCAGTTCATTGATATAATCCTTGAAACGGTTCATCCGCGTTGTTCCAAATCCGAACTTGTCCCTCAATACCATTTCTGACAGTGCCGTCACTACTCCAGTAGCATTCTGTTTAACTTTCAGTGTAAACTCATCCATTTCTTTTTGAGGAACCAGACACGGTGCCACTGTGCGACCTCTCCGTTTTATTTCCTGTTCAAGTCCCTCAATACCTTTTTCCTTTGCAATTTTCAGGGCATATTCCATGCCCTGTCTCCTTGCGATTTCTTCTCTGCTCAGTTTCATTTTGTCCCTTTCTGTGACTGCCACACTTTTCTGATCTCGTTCACTTTTTCTCTAAATTTGTTAAACAGGTTTTCATATTCTTCTATCACATTTTCTGATTCAATGTTTTCACTTTCATCTAATCTGCCAATTTCATCCATGATGTCTGCCAGTTCCCTGAATTTTTGTGCATATTCTTTTGCTTCGTTTTTTTCTGTTCCCACTCTGATTTCCACACTTTCTATCCTATTTTCATCAATTTTTCCGGTTCTCTGCTGCTGATCCGCGACACCATTCTCCTGTTTTTCAATTTCTACAGGCTTTTCTGGCTTCGTTTTCTCCATATTGTTCATATGTACCGGGACATCCGGTGTTTTTTCCTGTTCTTCGTTTTCTGTTTCTTGTGAAGGTTCTATCGTTTTCTCAGATTTCAGAATTGTATCATCTGCTGAATCACATACCTCATTGATTGTCATCTGCCCTGTAATCTGTTCCGCTGCTGCCTTTTCTTCCTGCTGCCGTTTAATTTCTTTCACTTCTTTGAACGTCAACCCATTCTCTTTGTACTGGTTCAACAGCACCTTCTGGCTTTCCTCCTGCAATCCGCTCAATTCATATGCAGCGGAAAATGTGAGATCACCGTTTTTCAGTTCTTCCGTGAACTCCGGAAGTAACCGCTTATTAATACTTTCGATCTGTGCAATCTTGGTCGCTGGCAGGTTCAGCATGTCGGAAATAACGTCCCGAAGCCTGCCACTATCAAGTTGATAGCCCTGCAGAGGAATTTTATTCTTTTTCATGTACTGGAGCGTCTCTTTCAGTTTCTGTTCTTCCTCCAGAATATCCTTAACTGTCTTATTTCTGTATGCATTCGCCACAATGAGCTGCACCATTTCCTCATGTTCTTCCGCTGGTGTCTTTACCTGGCACGAAGCAATCTCAAATTCCTTATATCCACGCTCCACAAGCAGGTTCAATGCTCTCCATCTTCGTTCCCCGGCAATGATCCGGTACTCTCCTCTATCGCATGGATCATGTACCACTGTCAGATTTTCCAACAGACCTACTGCATAGATCTTCTGTGCCAGCTGCTCAACGTCCTGCATACTGTAGAAATTTGCATCATTGCTATACATCTTTTTAATGTTGATATCCCGAATCCGAAATCTGGCTTTTGGTCTTTCGTCAGTGACTGCTGCCTGTGTGTTCCGGTTCAACGCATCCATTGCATTCCATGCCATTTTTATCTCCGTCCTTTTCTTCTAAAATAAATTTAATCATCATCCCTGTTAGTCCATCCTGCACGATTGCCACTTTTTTCCCATTTTCTCTTTTAATCTCAAATCTTGCTTCGTTTGGTTTAAGTGTCATTTCTATCTCCTTAAAAACTCTTTATCATCCAGTAAATTGCCAGTGGATAATAAACCATATTCAGAACTATTTCTAATATCTGCCAAAACCGCCTATACTGTACACCGATTCCAAGATACATTTTTTTGGTTTCCTCCGGGCAACGCAAAACGCCATAAATGCACATCACTATTTGTAAAATGGATAAAATCAAGATATCCGTATGTTCTTTGAATTCCATCCCTATTTTTGTGTACACAACCATTTGAATAAGCCAAAAGACAAATCCAACACTCGTAGCTATAGCCCATGCATTCGCATTCTCTCTCTGGCTTTCTAGTTCTTTCATCCGTTCTTTTTGCTTTCTCTCAAATACTTTTTTTGAAAAATTAACAGGAATACATTTAATGGTCCCTATGAATAAAATTATCAATACTGCAATTAATATGATTTTCATTTCTGTTTCCTCGTCTTTCTTACAATTCTTTTATCAATTCCTGGCACACTGCCCGGTAGTCTTTTGTAGCTACGCAATTTCGTGAGAACGCTGGCAATGGTGCTCTCTCCATCGTTGATTTTTCTGCCACAACAGACCGGCGCACTGCTGTCTCAAAACATTCATAACTTTCCTTGTCTCTCATCCAGCTTTCTACCTGCAGCGTAGTTTTATTTTTCTGTTTCATCGTCAACAGTACCTTCATCCGGATATCCTCATTGAAGTCTCGGAAGGTTTCCAGCTGCTCGACCATGTTATTGATCGCACCGATTTCAAACCCGCCGATCTTAGCCGGAACAATTACCAGATCTGCTGCCGCCAGTACGTTCATCACTGTCATATCAAGCAGCAATCCGCAATCCACGATACAGTAATCGTATTCTGTCCGTACCTCATTCATAGCCGCTGAAAAACGCAAAATCTGGTCTTCCCGTTCTACCAGAAGCAGTTCCGCATTAGTACGCATCAGATACCCATTTGCTGGAATGATCTGAATGTTGGAATATGTTGTCTGTTGGATCAGTTCTTTCGTAGAGTATGCCCCTCCTGCTGCCTGATGTGCTTCCAGAAGTTCCGGCATTCCTAACCCCTCCGGATCATACACCCCATACAACATAGACACGTTCCCTTGTTGATCTGCATCAGCAATCAATACTCTATTTTTCATTTCTTCTCCCAGAATATAAGCGATCGCTGCCGATGTCATTGTCTTTCCAACTCCGCCTTTCTGGTTCATTACCGCAATAATCTTCATGATGATCTGCTCCTTTTTCATTTTTATATCAACATACCTTTAGCATCTTAATATTCTGTTCTTTCTTTTTGCTCATCCAATGTCGCAGGTCTTCTGCCGCCAAAGCGTAGCACCTTGCTTCACTGGCATTTTCCACCTTTATAATCAACTGCTTGTCTTTTCCTTCGCCCTGCCAGATCCGGATAGAGCTATCGTGGAATAATGATGTCCTGCATGATGCTGTCAGTCCATACTTTTTCTGTGCTGGCAGGAACAGATCATAGAAACGATGCATCTCCTTACGTCTCTGTTCAGAATCTTCCATGTTTTTGTATTCCATAACTACCTCCATTTAGGTTGTGTGACTGTTCCCTCTTTCCAGATGCTGTTATTCGCTTCTTTCATTTTCTGATATGGCATCAGTTTCACCGGTTCTGCAATTGGTGATAATTTCAGTTCTGTAGCCTTTGGCAGACTACAGTATTCCGTAAGTACCTGAATTGCATCCTCCGCTGTATAGCAGGTAGCAACATAGTGTCCTGCTTCTGCCATATCCTTCAAAAATTCCTTCTGTGATTCCTGATGCCGTCCCTGTCCGTATTTCATCTCGATATACAGACCGCAATACTTCCCTTTTGGATACGGAAGGCACAGATCAGACACACCGGCTTTTACTCCCATCTGCGTGAGTTTCACCGCTTCCTGCTTGTTTCTCCTGCCACCGTTTGGAACATGATGCAGCCATTTCAGTTCCGGATATTGTGCAGCGTTATAAATCGCCCAGTAGACGACTGCAATCTGCTCCGTATCTTCTGACCTCTTTGCATTTTTTAGATTCATTCTCGCTTCACCTCTTTAATCCTCTGCTCTGTATAACGCAGGTATGACATTCCTGTGAATTTATTTATTCCGGAAACGATAGATTCTTTCACGATATAAAACCCCGGTGTTGGTTTCGGTCCGTCCTCCAGGAGCTTTCTCATCGTCCACCGGAAAAATGTCTTTCTCTCCGGTTTTGGTCTGATCAGGTTTCTTGACGGATGATATGCCTTCACCTGTTCTGCAGCTTCATGTTCTTTCTGTTCTTCCGGAACTGGTTTTGCAATGTACTCTGCCAGATCTTTATACCCGCCCGCTTCTCTGATCGGTGTGAAATGTGTAAATCCCTCCTTCCAGCACTCGGTGATCAGTACATCAGTTCCTTTCGAACAAAATGTTCGATTCACCAGAATATGTACATGGATACCTCCACGTTTCCCGATTTCTATCCGATAGATGTATTTCAGCTCATTCCCAATCTTTCTGTATCGATACCGGAGTTTTCCAAGGAAGCTGTTCATGTCTTTTCTGACTTCTTCATATGGTTTTCTGGTTCCCTTTGGATATTTCAACGTTACCCATAGATCAGATGGGTAGAAATTCGCTTTGATGAGTCTCCTGATCCGGTTCTCCTTATTGATCTGGTTCTGTTTTGCCACCTGTTCCGGTGTTGGCTTTTTCCGTTTGGCTCTCTTTTCACCCTTTGCCCCATACTTCCCGGCATACTTACATTCAGTTTCTATTGAATTTAAAAAAACCCATCTTTCCTGGTTATACATGTCTATTTCCCTAACTTTAATATACTTATACTGGTACGAATGCCGGTTTTACCCGGCTTGTCCCGAAAAAAGGTTTTTTAATGTCCGGGCAGGATATTCCTGACCGGACCACATACTTCCACCGCCCTGTAATCGGACGCTTGTTATATTTTAAGGTTTATTTTTATGAGGGATTTCAAAAAACGTATCTGTTTATAATGTCGTAGTAGTCTGCAGTTGCTGTTAAGCGTCCGACTACAGGACGGTGGAAAATATTCAGTTATTTATGTATTTTTGGATAAAATCCCATTTGACTGAAACGTATTCCATTGCAGGTTACTTCTTTAAAATACACATGATCTTTGCTCACAATTTTCACAGGTCGTTTTAATGCTGCCGCAATGATCTCAATCCCGCTTTTAACCATGATGATAGTGCAAAGCTGTAAGCGACTTTTATCTTCATCAATGTGTCTCAGTCTGTATAACCCGGTAAGCATCTGGTTACACTGTTCTTCGATATATTTTAATTTTGCTTTTTCCATTTACTTTTTCATCTCCTTGTACTTTTTTCCGTGAGATCGATCTGCAATTTTGCAACTTCAACTGCCGTTCTGTATGCAAGTGTATGTTTTGTATCTTTATGTGTCTGTGTTACCTTTTCGAGAAATTTATCAATTTTTCCAAGAAAACAACCACATTTCACAGTAATTTCATTGTCCTTATCCCTAAAGAATGTAGTAAAATCATTTCTACTGCCAATAGCACCAATCACTAAAACGTGGTCAGTGGAAAAGACCTTGGCATTACCGCAAACCCAAGCATTACCGCGAACCTCGGCATCACCGTAAACCTTGGCATCACCGTAAACCTCGGCATCACCGTAAACCTTGGCATTACCGTAAACCTTGGCATTACCGCGAACCTCGGCATTACCGCAAACCCAAGCATTACCGTAAACCTCGGCATCACCGTAAACCTTGGCATTACCGCAAACCTTGGCATTACCGTAAACCTTGGCATTACCGCAAACCTCGGCATCACCGTAAACCCAAGCATTTTCTTCATGTGAAAGATTTTCTTCTTTCTCAATCCAACCGCCAAGATCACCGACTTTTACAAGTCCGAACTCAACAACGGCTTTGATTCTGTGTAACGTAACTGTTCCAAATGGTAAATAGATTGTCTTTGTTTCTCCTGTAAATTTGTACTTTTTCATTTACTTTTCATTCCTTGTCTGCTATACTCCAGACATAGGTTTTATTACCTATGTCATTGGTTTGGAGCATGTACTTTCTCAGGGTCGCATGCTCTTTTTAATTTGTTCAAAATTATTCCTGCACCGGCGATTATCAGACCAACAGCCGTAATTTTGAATGCCAGTATAAATCCTGCATCGCCTTCTGAATTTAATCCCATTCCTCCAAAGACTGCGATCAGACCGCCACAGGCAATCATCACTTTTGCAATTATTGATTTCACTTGTATTTCACCTCTTTCCTCATTTTGTCTGTTTCTTTTTTTACATCCCATAAATGTCCGTATCTTTCTTTCACTGCCCTATAGTGGGGCATCGCTTTTATAAAAAAGAGAATTATTCCGTCTTTAATGTCAAAGTGTTGTATTGGATCGTGAGTTAGGTTGATGCCCCACTACAGGACAGTGAACCAGCACGGTCATTTATCCTGCGTTCTGAACAGTATCCAGTTTTCCAAGCATCAACGACAGATCTAACGGTTTCTCTTTTTTAATTGCTTCGTTCAGATCATCTACCGTATAAATGCCAAGTTTCGCCAGTTCTTCTTCCATACGCTTTTTTCTTTCATCTGCCATGTCTGTCTCTCCTTTCCTTTAATGTAAAATGCGCCAGGTGGGACTCGAACCCACGACTTACCGCTTATGAGGCGGTTGCTCTAACCATCTGAACTACTGGCACCGGAGCGGCTATTGCCGCTGTTTAATCTAATCCGATAATTTCATATTGCTCTGATCCATCATCGTATTTCTTTGTTCTTAACGTTCCATTGGTATATTCGCCAATTTTATCCGAATACTTTTCATATGCATCTTTGTCATTAATCCTGTATTGCTCACCTTCATATTCCACAAAAATGTTATACTCCGCTGACTCTATCATCGTTTGCCAGCCATTTCCGGTATACATCTGCAATACATCTTCCGGTTCATATGACTCGTCCACAATTTTTACCTGCACATGGTTTTCCTCTGTGCTAACCACTTTTGTACATCCGTTCAGAATCAGAATGGCGAATAGTGTTGCCAAAAGCAGGACTTTTCTCATGCTCTGTCCTCCACTTTTTTATTTTTCAGATCTTCTTTTACAAACTCTGCAAATTTTCTATCTATATATCCACCAAGTTCTGAATGCCGATATCCAATTTCCCGGCTTCTCTTTTTACAGCTTTCTTTCAAATCAGAATAGTTTTCGGAAGTCTCTCTTATTTTTTCGTACTCATCCATGATCAACTTGTCTATCTGGTTCACAAGTTGTTCCGGACCATGTTCCTCCTGTCGTAACCCCTCAATATTCTTATGTATTTTTCGCTGTTTGATTTTTGGCTTCACGCATTCACCCAAGTAAAGATTTTCTGCAATCAGCTCTCCCTCCAGCGTCCAATATCGTCTTATTGTGCCCATTGGATCTTCCGGTGTTCCTTTTCCCTCAAACGTATCCGTCATTATTACATTCACTGTTTTTGCTCTCATTTTTATTCCTTTCTGTTCAAATAAGTTCAACATCGAAATCTGATATGTTGAGTGTGAGCTTAAGTTCTGGTTCTCCATCTTCCAAGGATTTAAGCTCATATGCTTTCACTCCGTTAATCGGTGTCCCGTCTAAGATAACTTCAAATGTTCGACTTTTGATATCTCTGTGGATTTCCAGCTTCCCCACTTCCATATTCATTTCCCTTCCACCTCGTTCTGTTGTAATTGCTTTTTTCGTTGTGTTCTCCTATACTGAAATCACAGGGTGTTGCAGCATCCAAGTCTCAAAGAAAGGAGAACAAAAATGGATCAATACATTTCTTGTATTCGCGATATACTTGCCATTGCAAAATCATGTGCTCCAGATGATTTTTGTCGGGTTTCTTACATCGTGAATAACTTTCCACAATATGATGAGCAATACATTTATCCTATTTGCGATGATCTTTATGAATACGGTTATATAAAAGCTGTTATTAAACGACATACACCAAATCCATCTATCATTGTAAGAATCACCGGTATCACACCTAATGGCATATTGCTTTTAAATTCATTGAGTAAGAAAAATATTCTTAAAAAAGTGTTTGAATATAGTGCTGATGTTTCTTCTGTTGTTGCTTTGCTGTATCAGGTGATTACATCCGTGAAATAATTTTTTTGGATCTAAATCTACAAGCATTTTTATCGACAGCTCCGCGATCCCGTACCATAAATCATCACCGGAGCTGTTGATTTTCATTTCCATAATCCCTGTTAGCTGCTTATCATCTAGGTAGACCTCATTTCCGATCAGGCTCAGCATATGCGTTGGAACATATTTATTGTGCTGTCCTCGAATGTAATCTGTACCTTTTTCGTCTAAAACTTTATAGTCCCTCAATCTGTCCTGAATATAAGGTGCCAGCGATGGCTCTGTTTTCCAGATTTCATGTGTAATCTGATTTATTTGCAATGTAACCGTTTTCGGTTTTGCTTTAATATCTTCATACAAGTCTCGCAAATCTGCGTTAAAATCATCGATAATCTGCTGTACTGTTTTCACAGCTTCTCCCCTCCCTTCTACACCGTGTTCTTCTGCTGTTGTTTTTGCATGTAAGTGTATAAGTTCTTTTTTCTGCATTTAATCACCCACATTTCACTGATTAGTTCATCTGCTTTTTTAATTGCGTTTCCTTCTCTTTTCTCCTATACTTGATGTACAGATTTTCATCACAATCAATACATAAGAAAGGAATGTGCTATGGATTTAAAAATCAATTCAAAAATAGCTAACAAAATTTATGACGATGTATTTCATCCTGCAGCTGTTCAAATGGGTGAAGCGATTGCAAGGATTCCACGTGCAATCAATGCTGCCCTATCTCCTCTGGATCAATGGATTTTGCATCGTAATTTTAATCTCGAACAAACCAAACGGATACTGGAGGAAAAATTATCTTCTATAAATCCTGATGAAATCGTTTCTCCTCCGCCATACATAGCCATACCTGCTTTGGAATCAATTAGTTACTGCATGAATAGTAAAGAGCTTTTTGACCTGTACTCAAACCTTCTTTCGAAAGCTCTATATATAAACACACAAAATACTGTTCATCCCGCCTTCATTGAAATTATCAAACAGCTTTCCCCTGTGGATGCGCTCGTTTTAAGAGAATTCGCTCATCGTAACCACATAATTCCTGCTGCTAAATTATCCATTCTTTCAAAGCGAACAGGAGTACACATAGTCGGGCAACCACAAGAAGAGTCATTCTCTTTAGAACTAATTTCCGATATCCATTTATCTGGTTTTTCAGAACAAATTCTACGTTCCTCTGTAGACAACCTTAAGCGACTTGGCTTGATTGCTTTGCAGGACATTTGTCTCAATGAACCGAACGCATATAATTTTGTACAAAATTCTGAATTATACCATTCATTATTTTCCGAACACATAGCCAGTGCGGATAAATGTATTCAAACTCATAAAAAAATTCTTTCCACTACCTCATTTGGTTTGACTTTCTGTGATGTTTGTATCTTTGGAATAGAATGAATATATTTCATCACGTAATCGTTTGACGATGTTGATTAACTCCTCATCGGATTTCATTTTTTCTTCTATGTAGTTTTTTAAGACTGACTGTTCATCCTCAACGGCGGTCAGTCTTTTTTCTAAGGATTCAAATGTTTTTCTTCTTATCCACACTTTTTCTACTCACCTCCCTCTTCTGTTGCAAACAGGTAATCCAGAGATTCATTATTGAATACTTTCCGCTTTATTAATAACATTTCTCCTAATTTAAACTCTGTTACGCCTCTGAATTTTAACTTGAGCGTTTCATAATTGATTTCTGTAAGCTCTGACAGCTTTTTAATGGATATCTTTTCTCTTGCCATTTCTGCTTCCAGATTTGGAAACATTATCATTCACCTCTCTTTCATTACCCTGTGGGGTAACTTTGATTGTATCATATACCCTGTGGGGTAGTTTGTCAACCAATAAAATAACTTTTTTTACTTTGCGGGGTATTTTTTTACTTTACAAAGTTTTTATTATATGTATAATTGGAATTAACAGGAGGTAAAACAAATGTCATTTACAGATAAATTAGATGCCTTGATGGCTCAGAAAGGAATCAATAAGTCAATATTGTCTAAAGAAGCAGGCATTCCTTACACAACAATCGCTGGCTTTTATTCAAAAGGAACGGATAATGTAAAACTTTCTACCTTAAAAAAACTGTCTTCATATTTTGACTGTTCAATCGATTTTCTAGCAGATGACGATGAACCTACCACCATCGCCGCACACTTCGATGGTACGGAATATACAGAAGACGAACTGGATGAGATTCGCCAGTTTGCAGCATTCGTTAAGAATAAAAGAAAATAATTTAATGTTTCAGATTCATTTTTATAACTTTTCAATAAACTAAGCAATTTTAAGGAGAACAGTATTATGAAAAAGAAAATTTTTACAACATTCATTATTGGATCAATGGTTTTGTCTATGGCTGCTTGTGGTTCTGCCAGCACAAACAGTTCCTCTGTTTCATCAAATAATGAAGTAGTTCAAGAAAACAATGAAAAAATCAAGGATCCCGTTGATTTAACCGGAACTTGGAAATCAAAAAACAATGACGGTGCTTGGATGGAAGCGACTATTAATGACAATACGATTTCTATTGATTGGGTTTCTGATAATGGAGATACAAAATCTATTTATTGGGTAGGCTCTTATACTGCACCAACCGAATATTCAGATGAATACACATGGACTTCTACGAATGATAAAGAGCAAACAGAAAGTGCTCTCCTTGCATCCTCTGATGATACCAAGGATTTTACTTATTCTGATTCTGACAAAGAACTTTCTTATCAAGCATCTATGATGGGCACTACAACTACAGTAAGAATGACAAAATCTGAATAGATATTATCTATAATTACAACACCTTTTTTATCAAAATTCCAGAATGTGAGGTGTAAACATGGATTCATACGAAAATATAATAGACCAGGCTCATAAAGCTGGAATGGATGTTGTAGAGCATTCTTTTCGTAATGACACGATCAAAGGCTTATACTGCGATGGCACTGCTGCCATTAATAAAAATATCGAAACTACAGTTGAAAAGGCTTGCGTCGCCGCTGAAGAACTTGGACACCATCTCACTTCTGCTGGAAATATCCTTAATCCGTCAGATGTTGGCAGTCGAAAACAAGAGTTTCGTGCCCGGATGCATGCCTACAATAACATGATCGGACTGATTGGAATCATAACAGCTTATGAGCATGGTTGCCGAAACACTTATGAAATGGCTGATTATTTGAACGTAACAGAAGAGTTTCTGAATGATGCGTTGGATGCATATAGAAGTAAATACGGTGTCTGCACTACTGTTGATAACTATGTCATTTATTTTATTCCAGCATTGATTGTGATGAAAGATTTGTGACCTGTTGAACTGATTGCCGGATATAATGAAGCAATTATGAAATTTAAAAAGCCATAATTTTTTATGCTTTATATACTACTAATGACAATTTATAATTAATACGCACCCGCGTTTTAATAAATATTTTTACAAATAGAGAAAGTGAGGTTTACTATGGAATTTATTGAATCATTAAAACAATTTTCAGAAAGAGTAACCATGTTGAAAGATACTATTTCAACAGAAGAATCTACTAAAATGTCTCTTGTTGTTCCGCTTTTCCAACTTCTTGGATATGATGTATTTAATCCTTCCGAGTTTTGTCCGGAATACATAGCTGACGTTGGAATCAAAAAAGGTGAAAAGGTAGACTACGCTATACTTGAAGATGGTCAACCAACAATATTAATTGAATGCAAAAGCTGTTCAGATCAGTTGGATAAACACTCATCACAATTATTTAGATATTTTGGTACTTCTTCAGCAAAATTTGGAATACTTACAAATGGTATCATTTATCGTTTCTATACCGACCTAGAAGAGTCTAATAAAATGGATTTAGTGCCATTTTTAGAAATTAACATGCTTCAATTAAAAGATTCTTCCATTAATGAATTGAAAAAGTTTTGCAAGGATAATTTTGATAAGGATAAAATTTTTAGCACTGCTGAGGAATTGAAGTATAGTAGTCTAATCAAGGGTGTTCTTCTTAAAGAGTTCGAATCTCCTTCAGATGATTTTGTTCGTTTTATCTTAACAGATATCTACGATGGGCAAAAAAATCAACGCGTGATAGAAAAATTTGCTCCTGTGGTAAAACGTGCTTTTTCAGCTCTCGTTAACGAAATTGTAAATAGTAAAATTTCTTCCGCCCTCTCTGCAGACTCTGAAGAAGATGCCGAAGAAAATGTCAATGTTGAAGAGGAGATTCCTGTTTCAAAAATTGTTACTACAGAAGAAGAGATTGAGGGTTTTTATATTATAAGAGGTCTTTTGGCAGGTATCGTTCCTGTAGAAGATATTGTATATCGTGATACCGAAAGTTATTTTGGTATTCTCTATACAAATAATAACCGAAAACCTATTTGCCGATTAAATCTTGATACCAAAAACAAGCAGCTTCTTATTCCAGATGAGAACAAAAAATTTGATCGTATTTATATACAATCGCTCAATGATATTTACCAGTATAGAGATAGATTAACTGAAGTAGTAAAAAGATATTTATAAAAAATATAGTACAAATCCCCTGCTCCATGTGGGCAGGGGCATTGAAAACTGAATAATATATTTACCAGGGGAGCTGGGAAGGTATGCAGTCATCCGTTCTAATCCTGTTAGAAAGGGTGACGCTTATGTCTACATATGAAGAATTCATGGTGATTTTAACCGTGGCAATGCTCATTGTGGCAATTCTGAATTATAAGAAATAAGCAAGCTACCTTGTCTCTTGGCCGGAGTAGGTAGCTTGCTTAAATAGTAACTATTAACTTTGCACCGGAGCGGATAGGCTTCATCTATCTCCCGGCTTTCCTGTTAAGTATATTATAGCAAATATGCTTTGAATGTCAATTGAAAAACCGCCCCTGCAGCAACAGAGACGGTTCAGGAATATATCCGAAGATGATACTCCAAACATGCAAAAATATTGTATCATCTTCGGAACAGCTTCGCAAGCGGAACACCCGTTCCCCGCTGGCTGTTATTTTTATACCCATTTTTAGAAGAAAGGTGATACATTATGGCTTATCCAACGAAAAACACTGCTGCCGACAATCGAATCATCGCAATCTATGTGCGTGTATCAACCGGTTACCAGGTAGACAAAGACTCTCTTCCGTTCCAGAAGAAAGAACTGAAAGCATATTGTAAACATATCTTACATGTTGATCTGTCACAGGTAGAAATATTCGAAGATGCAGGTCGCTCCGGAAAGAATACAAAGCGCCCCGCCTATGAACGCATGATGGAAAAGGTACGTGCCGGACTGGTCTCTCATGTTCTGGTATACAAAATTGACCGTATTTCCAGAAATCTGGTGGACTTCTCTCTCATGTATGATGACTTCAAATACAACCGTGTGACGTTTATTTCCCTGAATGAGCAGTTTGACACGTCTTCCGCGATTGGTGAAGCTGTCTTAAAAATCATTCTTGTATTTGCAGAACTGGAAAGGAAACTGACAAGTGAGCGAGTAAAAGACATTATGATCGGACGTGCCACGGAAGGCAAATGGAACGGTGCCAGAGTTCCCTATGGTTGGGACTGGGATCCCGATGCGGAACAACCGGTACATTCCAAGATAGAAGCTCCTTATGCCCGTGGTATGTACGAAATGTATCTGAAAGTACGGTCCACCGGAAAGATCCGGGATTACAATAATTCACACAATATTCCAACCAAGCGCGGCGGTGAATGGACTTCCAAGACGGTCAGTGACTTTCTACGGAATCCCATGAATAAAGGGGACTACCGGTACAATTACCGGGAGAGTGCACGCGGACGTAAAAAACCGGAAGATGAAGTGATCTATCAGGAAGGTGTCTTTGAACCACTGGTTGATCCGGAAGTCTGGGAACGTGTCAATCGGATCATAGATGATAATGCCAGTAAAAGAAACACCGGTGGTCTGCATCCGATCATGAAGAACTGTAACGTGTTCGCCGGACTGATTCAATGCGCAGACTGTGGCTCTGGATTTCAGGTCGTGAAAAAGGATCGCCGCCGGAAGAACGGTTTTGCTCCGTCTATGTACGGATGCACTTCAAGATTTCGCAAGATACACTGTCCTGCCCCGAATGTCAGCGAAGTACAGATCGGTCCCTTTGTGATCAATTACATCTCTGCCATGGTGTACGCAACCAAGGAACGATTTAAAATTCATTCACCTGCCGCCTTGGAATCCATGCTGCTGTCTGATCCGATCTTTGCGAATATCGCCGGAATTGAATCACAGGGATTAAATGAGACTTTTGCACTGCTTACCGGAGTATCTGTTTCCGGAAGTGCCCTGTGGCGCACCGATCCGGTCAAGCAGTCTGATACTGCTGCCACATCATCAGAGATTGAGAACCTGAAAAAGCAGATTCAGAAATACAACCGTGCCAAGGAACGTCTGGAAGATGCCTACTATTTTTCGGACGATGCTATGAGTGAAAAAGAATATCTGGAAAAGAAAAACAAATTTGACGCTGCCAGAGTTGCAGCTGAAAATAAGCTGAAAGAGTTGACGGAAGTTCAGATTGCTTCCCATGTGGATGATTCCGGCTTTATGAAATCCGCTTCCGCTTTTCTCCTGGCGCATCAGCTCCATGCCGGAGTACATATTGAATATCGTGATTTTGCTGTCACTGTTGAAGAAGAATCACTGAAAGAATTTATGAACCTTGTACTAGATCACATTTCTGTCAAAGACAGACGCGTAGTAGAAATCGTCTTTTCCAACGGTCTCTCCCACCGCTTCATATATCGCGAATAAACAACAAAAGCCCAGTTTCAGGCATCATCCTGTTACTGGGCTTTCTTAAAAAATCCTTTATTTATGCGGGTTTGGAACATCTCTCATTTCAAGTTCATCTGACATCCGAATGTATTGACGCAGAACGTCATCTTTCTGCCTGTTTCTTTCTCCATCTGTGCCACCAGCATACGTGCCTTTGCGATGAAATAATACTGACGCAACGGCTCCTCTGACGGCGGATCCAGTGTCAAGTCGATCTGATTAATAAAATGTTCTATTTGCATATATTTTTCCTTATCTATTCGTATTTTTCACGCAAGAACAAATGTTCCATCACCGTGAACTGAATAAGTATAACACACCTTGCTTTCTTTTTTCAATAGTAATACACATGTACGGATCTGTGCATTGCTGCCAGTACCGCCTGTAGCCGCTTGATCACATTCTGACGTACCGAAATCTCAAAAGGCAATTCTTTTGTTGTATAATCTTTATTGATAGCTTTTCCGATAAACAAATTTACCGTCGTACAGTTTTCCATCAGATAGCATGCCAGACGGGTAGCACCGTTATCCCGGCTCAGTTCATCAAAAAATTCTTCGGATACATCATCCTGCTGATAGCGCTCCAGCAGTTCGATTGTTTTATTTAAGGTAAGAACACCTTCCGTTACCAGATCGATACCCTCGATTTTTGCTGTTGGCGGAATTTCCGGATCAAGCACACCAACAGAAGTGATCAGACGCCGACCAAGCTCTCTTGCCACAATCTGGCTTGTGATACCGCCAGACACGATCTTGATGCCTTCCTGCTTCATAAAATCCTGTACCATGCGGGCATCATCTTTTTTCTCCAATGGTGGTCCCGTCAGGATATTCACAATCTGCTCCTCCGTGATCCGTGCCACAGCAATGGTCGTATCATCACTGCATACGCCACCGTAAAGATCCGCACAGGCACGGTTCATCTGTTCCGCTAACTGCGCCGCTGTCCTGGTTTTTGCCGCGCTGGATTCACAACACCCTGCCAGCGCATTCCAGTCCCATCGGTAATTCATAATATCTCCAGTTCCACAATACAGACATCCGTCACTCATGATCGCCAGTGCATCTCCGGGTAACGTCTGAAAACGACATTCCCGGATTTTCTTTCCTTCGATCTTTCGATAGGAAAAAGGCAGCGCTTTTACCTTGCCCTGTCGCACCAGAATACACTCCGGATTATCATACTCCACCACATAAATTTCTCCGGTATAATACACCTGGATAATGCTGAATGTCGAATAAGCCACACCATTCACCGAAGAAAGCGGCAGTGTTTTCGCAATGGTTGCAACTACCTCATCAATGCTCATATCATTGTACATCATAGTTGCAATAATCTTCGACGTCAGAGTTGCTAAAATATTTGCCCGGATACCACTTCCCATACCGTCAGCCAGAATCAGGATTCTGGAATCTTCTTTGTCCACAATCTCTACTTTGTCTCCACACAGTTCTTCTCCGTAGTGGTTCAGACTTTTGTATGCCATATCGATTGCAATCGGTTTCATGTTCCAGCCCCCTTTCTAGCTCTCCAGCAGCGTATCACGCAGCTTAGTCAGAATTGCCTTCGTTTCCGCTGTCGTTTCTCCAAGCAGACCGGCAATCTCCTGTGCCGTCGTCATCTGTTTTTCAATAACGGACTGCGCCATTTTTACCGTATTGAGCTTCTGCTCCAGCATCTGTTCTGCCCATTTTTCCTCTGCCGATACATCCTCAATGATCGCCAGTACACGGTCGGAGGCAGGAATGTATACAATTGTTTCCAGCACGGTCATATGATACGTATCCCATTTACGTTTTACACGCAGTTTATTTTCATGGGTACGATATACTTCCTCAAAATCCACCGTATCGATCAGTTCGTATAAATACATTTCCAGTGCTTCCTGACGGGTGGTATGGAACACTTCTTCTGCCCTGCGGTTAAATTCTTTGATCCGCATCTCTTTGTCAAAAATAAAGATCAGGTTCGGTGTTGTCTCCATAACGACATTTGCCTGGGAACGGGCATTTTCATAGGATCGGATCAGACACATGGCTGCTTCCGCTTTTCCCTGATAGATCGCAATGGCTTTTTCCCGACAGGTCATATAACCACAGGCGCCACAGTTAAACTCTGTCGTACTGTTCCGTTTTCCAATGGTCTTTAAAATAGCCTGAATTTCAGCCTCCGTCGGCATCTTATCCACTACCTGCCGCGGTATATAAGTCCGCTCCAGTTCATCTTTCGGCAAAGTAATATATGCCGGAGGTGCTGCAAGCAGCGCATTATTTTCAATACGCATCGTCGCCTTAAAACGGAATCCTCGCCGCTTGTCTACCCCTGGTCCATTCACGCAGCCACCTGCACACAGATTTAATTCCACAAAACAGTGACTGATGTAGCCACGTTTCATACTGTGCAGGAACTCTCTGCAGCTCTTGATACTGCTGACCGTCAATTTTTTATAAGTCCCCGGTGCGCCACAGACATCCACCGCACGGATGATGCCGTTTGTAATCGGATAGAGCTGATTGACCATCGGATCCTGATTGGCAAAAGGACGGGACTGGCAATGTTTTAGTTCAATTCCTTCCTCCTCCAGCCACCTTTGTAACTCATTAAACTCAATGACCGCATCCACACATCCACGGGTTCTGGCATCTGCTTCCGCCTCCATCTTTTTCGCCACACAAGGTCCAATAAAAACCACTTTCGTATGCTGTCCCATGCGGTCTTTGATCCAGCGACCATGGGCGATCATCGGAGAAACCACCGGTGCCAGATACGGGATCAGCATCGGATAATGTTTTTCCACCAGATAAACGATCGCCGGGCAGCTTGTCACAATGATATTGTCCATCTGCCCTTCCTTCATCAGACGCACATACTCACGGGTTATGATAGCAGCCCCCTCTGCCGTCTCACGCACCTGGGAAAAGCCAAGTTTCATCAGCGCATCCACGATCTGTCCCGGATCTTCATAATCCATCAGTCCCTGATAAGACGGATCCAGGGAAACAACCACATTTTCTTTCTTTTGCAACATACTTTTTACATAAGAAAGATCACTCTCAAAAGTTTTTGCCTCCTGCGGGCAGATTTCCATACAGTGTCCACAGTAGATGCACATATCCGTGACAATCTGTGCCTGCCCGTTTTTGATCCGAATCGCCTTGACATCACAGTTTCTCAGACATTTATAACAATGTGCGCAGTTCGCATCCTGAAAATTAATCACATTCATATCCCTATCCTCCTCTATTGATCTTATTTTACCATTAATCCCCCTTCAAATGAAGTATCAGAAAAACTATTTTTTATAGCAAAAAGGAACGTACCATCCTTTGGATCGTACATTCCTTTCTCTACATTTGCCTGTTTACACTGATATTAATCCTGTAACTCCTGAATCATCTTCCAAAGTGCCTCTGCACTGTTGAAATTTTCCGGTTTTACATACGCTGCCGGTATCACGATATCAAACTCATCACTAATGTCACTGATAATTTGCAGGATATCAAAAGAGTCTAAAATATGATCATCCACCAATGCCTTTTCATTTTCAAAATCTACATCCTCTTTAATATCCTTTAACAATTCCAATAATTCTTCCATGTTACAAATCTCCTTTTCTTATATATTCATTGTATTTATAGTACTTGTTTCTATCGCATCTCTTACTAATGTAAGGGAACCACTCTCATCTTTTAAATAAACCTTTGGCATGGTTCGACTCAAGAACAGATAAATCCCCTCTGTCACAGAATATGCTCCGACATTTTCAAAAGCCAGCGTATCGCCAATTTCCAGATGTTCAAATTCCACTTCTCTGCAGAGAATATCCGATGTTGTACACAGACTTCCGCAGAGACACCAGGTTTTCTTATCCACTGTACCATCCTGCACCATTGCATTTTTATAATGTTTTATAATCGGTGTCTTCATGCCCATCATCTGTCCCAAATAAGTCAGATGGTTCATTCCTCCATCCACAATACAATAATGTGCGTTTCCCACTGTTTTTAAATCTGCAACGTTTGTATAATACGTTCCACATTCCGCTGTGAAAAAACGTCCCATCTCAATGGTCAATTCTACTTTTTGTGCCACTTCATTTAAGATATCTTTCAACTCTTTTACAGGAAATAAAGTATCCGAAAAATCATCATCTGCAAAATAAGGGACTGCAAACCCCGGTCCATATTCCAGTTTTTTTAATTCCAGTCCGAAAAGGTTTCGGATCTCCTCAAATAATTCCAACAGCATCTGAAGTTCTTTTATCTTTCTTTTCGCCCGTTTCCGTTGTGTCCCGACAAAATAATGAATTCCTGTAATATTTAAACTTCTGTATCTGGTTTCCCTGTGCTGCAATATATCAAATAGATCCTCTTTTGCCATTCCAAACTGAGAACCGGCATTCAGGCGAAGGATCACTTCTGCTTTCTGATCTGAATCTGCTGCTTCAAACACTTGCTGGATCAGATCTGCATGACGGATCGATTCCGCTGTAAATATTCCTACTCCGTACTCATAGGCTTCTCTGATATCCGTAATCCCCTTATTAACACCGGAATAAATGATTCTGGATCCATCTACGCCCAGTTTTTTACAAATAGCAAGTTCACCCGGACTGCAGACTTCCAGTTTATCCACACACGTCAACATGGTTGTCACCAAAAATGGATTTGCCTTCATGGAATAACAAAGTGACACTGTTTCTCCGACAATCTCTCTGATCTGTACAGCCCGTTTTTGCAAAACTGCCGTGTCAAACACAAACGCAGGTGTATTACTTTTTAAAATGTCTTGCATGTAAACTCTCCTCATATATCTTCCTTAATTGATTTCTGTCAATCTTTCCATTCTTGGTCATCGGCATCTCTGTAAGTTGCAGAGCCGTATTTGGTATCATATACGGTGGCAATACACCACGTAACATTTTTATCAGTTGCCTTTTTTCGCATGCTCCTGTGTAAAAAAGCAGCAAACGTTCCTTTTCTGTCTCATAAATACAGCAGGATCTGGTGATTCCATCCACGGCATTTACTGCCACTTCAATTTCTCCAAGTTCAATTCTGTGTCCCAGATGTTTAATCTGAAAATCTTTTCTGGAAATATATACAAGATTTCCCTGTGCATCATATTTTGCCAGATCACCGGTTCTGTAAATCCGTTCATCGTATCGATGATTCAATGGATTCTGCACAAAAACCTGTGCCGTTTTATCCGGCGCATTATAATAGCCCAACGCCAGTTCTGAGCTGCTAACGCAGATCTCTCCGGCTTTTCCTGCTTCCGTCACCCGCTGATCTGTCTCATCCAAAAGAAATACCGCTTCATTTGGGAAAGCTTTTCCGATAGGGATCACATCGGTCAGTTCATATTCGCGTTTGGAATCAAGCACATAATACGTGCAGTTACAGGTAACTTCCGTTGGTCCGTACAGATTTACGAACATTGCCTGCGGCAGATATTTTTTCCATACCCTGTAATGTTTTATCGGAAGTACTTCTCCGCTAAAAAGGACTTTTTGAACAGTAGCCGGTGTGCGATAACCAAATCCATTCATGACAGATACAAAGCACATGGCGCTGACCGCCCAGGTAAGCACCGTCATTTTACTGTCTGCCATATAATCCATCAAAGTCGTAGGATCACTAAAATATTCTCTTGGAATGATCTGTACTTTCGCACCGGTCAAAAGACCGGTATAAATATCTTTTACCGATACATCAAAATCAAACGGTGCCTGATTTCCTATAATGTCTTCCTTCGTGATAGCAAAAGTATCTGCATAGATCCGGATAAAATCCATCACCGCTCTGTGACTTACTGCAACACCTTTCGGCAAACCGGTACTTCCACTGGTAAAATTAATATACAAAGGTTTTCGATCCGTATGTTCCGTTCGAATCTGTCTCAAAAGACTCTGATCGATCGTCGCTTCATCCAAACACTTCTCTGCCAGCAAAATTGTCGTTTTCGGAACATCCCCGGCTATTGCATCCAGACACTTTTTCATTTTCTCCAGATTTTCTTCCTTTGTAACGATTACTTCCGGCTGCAGCACGGTTATGATCTGCTGCAGTCTCGCCTCCGGCTGGCGCAGATCTAACAGGCAATATGGACAGCCGGCATATACCGCTCCAAACATAATACTTAAGGTAACACAGCTTTTTTCCATATAAATTGCTACCGGAGCAGTCCCTGTCATCCATTTTCTCAGATAAGTTCCGCCCTTCTGTGCATACATTTTTAACTGAGTAAAGGAATATTCTTCTTTCGGATCTGCAACTGCAATTTTTTCTCCGGACTGTGCTTCCATATGCTCCAGCCATTCTAATACATTCGTCATTTTGTTTCCTCTTTACATCTAATTTTGGTTGTTTGTATTTGCAGTGTCATATCCCGGAAGGTAAGCAGCAACGATATCTTTGACAGATTCCATATAGGCATCCTCATCATAAAAATATTGTGACACATCCTCGCCTGCATCACGGCTCAATACAAATTTCGAAAAAGCCTTGCAAAAAACTTCTGACCCCGTTTTATTTAGGTGTTCAAAATTTGACAGATACTCCGGACAGATGGAAAACAGTTCCGGTTTTACCAAATTGAAATCATAATAATCGGCACCGTACTTACTGCATATCCCACTGATTTTCTGGTTGATCGCAAAATACTTTTCCGCACCATATGCTGCAATATCATAAGGTGCTTTCGGTGTATTCACAACCATAAAGTCTACACCATTTTCCTGGCACAGTTTACACATCTCCTCTAATTCTTCATACGCCTTATCAGAGCTTTTTCCGGAATAAGCCTTTTTTGTATTATTTACAGCAGCTGTATTATAATCAAAGACACCACCTGCGTATGCATATCCCTTTCCGACATACTCCATATACCCTGCCACTTTTTTCGAACTTGCATTCGCATCTTTGCTTTCCCGTTTGATTTTCAGATTTTCTGAAATCGTCTTTCGTTTCCAATCAACACTGTTATAAGTCCATGGAAAAAAATATGTCAGTGATGCTTCTGCATTAAAGTTTTCACTGTCCGTCACAAACCTCCAGTCCAACCGCAGTTTTTCCAAAGGAGAACATCCATACTTTCTTGCCCTTGCAAAAGTGGCTCTCGCATTTGCATTTTGTATCAGTTCCAGAGACGGGATTCCAAATACAAGAACAGCCCTTTTTATCTTTTTTTCCTGAATCGCTGCCGTTAATGCCTCTTTGGTCTGATCCAACGGCTGCCCCGGTGTTCCCATATTAAAAGAACTCCACCCGGTAGCTTCATCTATAATATAGGGATTGAACGTCATCTGTGAAAAAGAAGAACCTAAATATACGGTATCTATTTTTTCTGTTTTGCGGAAGTCCTTCCACATGACCTCACTTGGACCATTTGCTTTCACAAGAAGATAACTCAGCAGCAAATTTATCACTATGAACAGGAAAACAAATACAATCACTTTTATACCCTTAATAATTCGCATACATAAAACCTCCTGCTCCAACCGCAAAATTAAACGATGCCAAAACCAGGAAAATCATCAAAAAATAAATCAGCCAGCGAAGTACCAGCGGTCGTTCATCTAACAATGTAATTGCATCCTTTCCTTTCTCTTTTACAACACTGTCGGCAAATACAATAACCAGAGCCACGATTGCTATGATATACGCTTTCTTTGGCACTTCTTTAAAAGTTGGTTCCAAAATTCCGTATAATTCTCCCATACGAAAATGAATTATCGTGTTTTTCATGCACATAAAACAGTCTTTGATATTGTAGATCCGGTCAAAATACCATCCGATATTTACTATGATAAAAGTCCGGATAATCCGAAATACATGAAATGCCTTACTCTTTACATTTATGTGCAGTCTTTCTGCCATTTTTGCAAACAAAGGTGCACAGATATCTGAAACTGCAATTACAATACCATTGTAAAGACCCCAGAAGATAAAGTGCCACTGGGCGCCATGCCAGATACCTACAAGGAAAAATACCAGAATATTCGCAATGGATGCCGGAAGTACACGGCCGAAATGAACGTTCAGATGCTTTTTCGCCCATTTTCCGAATTTCTGCATAGGAGCAGTCAGCGCAAATGGATAAAATACATAATCTCTCATCCATGCACCAAGCGAAATATGCCATCTTCTCCAGAAATCTCCCAGTGAAACAGAAAAATACGGTTGTCTGAAATTTGGCATCATTTCAATCCCAAACAATTCCGCTACACCCATAACGATATCGATTCCACCGGAAAAATCTGCGTACTGTTGGGCTGAATATAATAATATTGCAAACACGATGGCAGAACCAGGTGTTTTCTCCGTAGGCGCATCCAGAATATTTGCGATTTCATGAACCAGCAGATTTGCGATCGCATACTTTTTTAATAATCCAAACAAAATTAATATCAATGCACGCTTACAGCGATACCAGTCCAGAGTATGTCTGCCATACAGCTGCTCTTTCATCTGATCATATCTGTTGATCGGTCCCTGGATCAGTTGTGGAAAAAACGAAACAAACAGCAGGAAACGAAACGGATTCTTTTCAGCTTCGTATTTTTCAAAATAGATATCCACCAGATAACCAATGGAAATAAACATGTAAAAAGAGATGCCAAGCGGTATCAGAAAACCTTCAAACAAAGGATGCAGATATTTCAATACTGCCAGCATTCCAAAATTAATCACAATGATTGTCCAGAGAATAATTTTGCGTTTTCGATCAAATGCTGCTTTTATTTCCTTTCTCCTGGCTCTGTCTATGCTTTTATCCTTTCGGATCTCCTGATATTGTTTCGAAAAACGAACCAACCATATGCCGCCCACAAACACACTGAATCCGGTGATTGCAATAAAAATGAGATTCGAAATGCCTGAATAAGCATAAAATGCCATGCTGAATAAAAGCAGGCAGATCCATTGTTTTTTCCGAAATACAGTGTAATACAGTATAAATAAAACAGTTACAAACAAAAAAAATGCAACAGATAACAAATTCATAAAAATGCTCCTTAAACAATTTCTCTGAAAATTCTATCACAGATGCCATATCCCATGCTTTAATTCTTCCTTAGAAATAATGAATATTTTCTTAATTTTTTTATATGATAAAAGAAGCCGTTACAAATACAACGACTCCTCTTAAAAATATTCTCATTTTTTTCATCTGATCACGCAACTTATCAAATGTAAAACTATTTATTTACCGTACGTTTTACATAAGTAGTGTGCAGTAACTCATGTGCTTTATGGCTGCCCGGCTCACCAAGATAGGTTTCATATAATTCAATGATCGCCGGATTTTCATGTGATTTACGGATCTTATTATTTTTATCCAGATTGTAAAGCACTTCCGCACGTTTTGCACGGATATCTACGGTATTGCGTACATATCCCGGCTGCTGCGGCTGACCGCCACCGTTGACACATCCACCAGGGCATCCCATGATCTCGATAAAATGATACTCAGCTTTCCCTGATTTTACTCTATTTAACAGTTCTTTTGCATTTTTCAGTCCGGAAGCAACAGCAACTTTGACATCCATACCAGCTACATTGTAAGTAGCCTCTTTGATGCCCTCGATACCACGTACATCAGTGAACTCCAGTTTTGCAAGTTCTTCTCCGGTCAGTTTCTCTACTGCGGTACGAAGTGCCGCTTCCATTACACCACCGGTTGCGCCGAAGATAACTGCTGCACCGGTTCCAAGACCAAGCGGCATATCAAATTCTTCATCCGGAAGATCTGCAAAACGGATGCTTGCGCGCTCGATCATGCGGCCAAGCTCTCTTGTTGTAATAGCAATGTCCACATCCGGAACGCCTGCACCGTTCTCATCCTCTCTGCCAATCTCAAATTTCTTTGCAGTACATGGCATAACGCTGACAACCACCATTTTTTCTTTCGGAATTCTCATTTTCTCTGCGTAATAGGATTTTGCAATCGCACCAAACATCTGCTGCGGAGATTTACAGGAAGACAAATTCTCTGTCATTTCCGGAAAATAGTGCTCGCAGTATTTGATCCATCCTGGGGAACAGGATGTGATCAGAGGTAACACTCCGCCATTCTGTACACGATCCAGGAACTCGTTGGCCTCTTCCATAATTGTAAGGTCTGCAGAGAATGTGGTGTCAAATACTTTATCAAAACCAAGTCTGCGCAGTGCTGCTGCCAGCTTGCCCTCTACATCTGTGCCGATCGGCATGCCAAAGGCCTCACCAAGTCCTGCACGAACTGCCGGTGCACACTGAACAACTACATATTTTTCCGGATCAGCAATGGCTGCAAATACTTCTTCGGTATTGTCTTTCTCATAAATTGCACCCGTCGGACATACTGCAATACACTGTCCACAGGATACGCAGCTTGTCTCTGCCAGATCCATGTCAAAAGCAGATCCAATATAAGTCTTAAATCCACGCTCGTTCGCTCCGATCACACCGATACCCTGCACTTTTTCACAGACAGCGCTGCATCGTCTGCACAGGATACATTTGTTATTATCTCTTACCATATGAGCGGCACTGGTATCTAATTCATAGACGTTGCGCTCGCCATCGTAGTAAGCCTCATCATCTACTTTATACTCACGGCATAAAGTCTGCAGTTCACAGTTTCCGCTGCGGACACAGGACAGACATTTGCGGTCGTGGTCGGATAATAAAAGCTGTAAGGTTTTTCTTCTGGACTCGATAACCTTCGGTGTGTTGGTCCATACTTCCATGCCTTCATTGATCGGATATACACAGGCTGTCACTAGGCTGCGGGCTCCTTTTACTTCAACAACGCACATACGACAGGCGCCGATCTCATTGATCTCCTTGAGGTAACATAACGTCGGGATTTCAATCTGTGCAAGGCGTGCTGCCTCCAGAATCGTGGAACCCTGCGGTGCGGATACCTCTCTTCCGTTTATTTTAATTGTAATATTTTCCATGATTGATTCCTCCGTTACTCTTTATAAATAGCGCCAAAACGACACTTATCGATACAGGTTCCACATTTCACACATTTGCTTGTGTCAATGCTGTGTGCCACTTTTACCTGTCCTTCGATGGCATCTGCCGGGCAGTTACGTGCACATAATGTACAACCTTTACATTTCACAGGATCAATCTTATATGTAATGAGTTTCTTACATACGCCAGCCGGACATCTCTTATTTACCACATGCTCGATATATTCGTCACGGAAATAACGAAGTGTGGAGAGAACCGGGTTCGGGGCAGTCTGTCCCAGACCACAGAGTGCGTTTTCTTTGATGTAATAGCACAGTTCTTCCATCTTATCGATATCCTCTAAGGTTCCGCGTCCGTCTGTGATCTTCTCTAATAACTCTAACAGACGTTTTGTTCCGACACGACATGGGGTACATTTACCACAAGACTCATCTACCGTAAACTGCAGGAAGAATTTTGCAATATCAACCATACAGGTATCTTCGTCCATAACGATCAGTCCGCCGGATCCCATCATGGAGCCGATGCTGATCAGGTTGTCGTAGTCGATTGGAATATCAAAATGCTCTGCCGGGATACATCCGCCGGATGGTCCACCGGTCTGAGCGGCTTTAAATTTCTTGCCATTTGGAATACCGCCGCCGATGTCTTCGATAACAGTACGAAGTGTGGTTCCCATCGGGATTTCAACCAGTCCAGTATTGTTAATTTTTCCTCCAAGTGCAAATACTTTGGTTCCTTTGGATTTCTCCGTACCCATGGAAGCAAACCATTCCGGTCCGTTCAGGATGATCTGTGGGATATTTGCCCAGGTCTCAACGTTATTTAAAATGGTCGGTTTCTGAAACAGACCTTTGACGGCCGGAAATGGCGGTCTCGGACGCGGCTCACCACGGTTTCCCTCGATGGATGTCATCAGCGCGGTCTCCTCACCACAGACGAATGCGCCGGCACCAAGACGAAGCTCGATATCGAAGTTAAATCCGGTATCAAAAATATTTTTGCCAAGCAGTCCATATTCTCTTGCCTGGTTGATTGCGATCTGCAGACGTTCTACTGCGATCGGGTACTCTGCACGTACGTAAATATAACCCTGATCTGCACCGATGGCGTAACCTGCAATTGCCATTGCCTCAAGTACAACGTGTGGATCACCTTCCAGAACGGAACGGTCCATAAATGCACCCGGATCGCCCTCATCAGCGTTACAACAGACGTATTTCTGTACGTTTCCACGGTTTCCTGACGCAAATCTCCATTTCAGTCCGGTCGGGAATCCGGCACCACCACGACCTCTTAAACCACTGTCTAAAATGGTCTGGATAACCTCATCCGGTGTCATCTCTGTCAGTACTTTTCCAAGTGCCTCATAGCCGCCGGTTCCGATATACTCATCAATGCTTTCCGGATTGATGACACCACAGTTTCTCAGTGCGATTCTGTGCTGTTTTTTATAAAAAGTTGTCTCATTTAAGGATTTGATTCCTTCCGGAGTCTGTGCCTCATGGTACACAAGACGCTCCACGATACGACCTTTTAACAGATGCTCAGAAACGATCTCCTCCACATCTTCCGGACGTACTCTGGAATAAAATACAGCTTCCGGATAAACGATCATAACCGGACCTTCTGCACACAGACCGTGGCATCCGGTTTTGACAACTGCTACTTCATTTTGTAATTTATTTTTCTTTAATTCATCTTTTAAAGTCTGAATAATCTGCTCGCTTCCGGAAGAAGTACATCCGGTTCCTCCACAGACTAATACATGTGAACGATACATTCAGTTACACCCCCCCCATTACATATTCTCATCCATGTGAAGTAAATATTTGTCAACCACCTGACCTCTGACCAGATGCTGCTCCACAATTTCTTTTGCTTTTTCTTCATTTACTTTCACATAAGTTACTTTTTCTTTGCCCGGCTCATAGATTTCTACGATCGGCTCATACTGACATAAACCGATACAGCCGGTCTGGGTGACAATCACATGCTCCAGATTTCTGTATTCTACTTCTTTTACAAGTGTATTTAAAACCGGACGCGCACCGCTGGCAATGCCGCAGGTTGCCATGCCGACAACCACGCGGGTGTCTTTTGCATGTTCTGAACGCATTCCGATCTGTCCCTGCATTCTTTCACGAATTGCTTTCAATTCTTCTAATGATTTCATATGATCCCTCCTTCGAATTACCCCGGGTAATTCTGCATTCGATTAATATCCGCTTCATTTTCTTCCAGATAGTCTCTGAGAAAAGATGATACCTCCGGCGTTGAAAACGGCACATTGCCAAGCATTTCCCGCATTTCTTTTGTATCCAGATGAAACTCTGCACCGTTTACCTGATATTGATAGTAAAAATCAATGTCCGGATGCATCACGATCAGTGAATAAACCGTCTCATTGAGATTTCCAAGCGGCATACAGTCGATACTGTCGGTACAAAAGACCGCCGTGATCTGTGTACCTTTTCCCGGTACAGAAGAAATGGAAAATGATCCGCCGGTACACTCCGCTTCCTGCTTGAAAAACGGAATACCAAGTCCTACTTTCCGGGTCGTCCTTGTGGTATAAAAAGGATCCGTCACCCGATTCAATGTCTCTGCATCCATTCCTTTTCCGTTGTCTGTGATCTGAACCATCAGCTGATTTTGCTGCGTGTTCACACAGATCACAATTTTAATTTCTGTCGCTTTCGCTGATACGGAATTTTCTGAGATATCCAGAATGTTTAATGATATTTCTGGTAACATTACATATATTTCGCCAGAATGCCATCTAATTCATCCGGAGTCAGACGACCATATACATCATCATTGATCATCATAACCGGTGCAAGACCACAGGCACCGATACAACGACAGGCATCCAGAGAAAACTTACCGTCTGCGGTACACTCACCGCCGGCGATTCCAAGAATCTCCATGAGCTTGTTGTAAATATCACCTGAGCCTTTTACATAACAGGCAGTTCCAAGGCATACCGAAATTTTGTACTGTCCCTTCGGATATAAATTGAACTGAGAGTAAAATGTTGCTACTCCATAGATTTTTTCCATCGGCACATCCAGTTCATCTGAGATCATTTTCTGAACCTCATATGGAAGATAGCCGTAAATGTCCTGTGCTTTCTGCATGATCGGCATCAGACAGCCCTGATCATTGCGCAGTTCGTCGATGACTGCACGCAGCATCGCTTCCTGTTCCTGTGTTCCGTTGAACGGAACGGATTTTGTTTTTTTCAAAATTATCCCTCCTAATATCCAATGTATTTTTTGCAATACATCTGCCATTTATACTATCATCCAATTTCACAATAATCAACAAAAAATTGCGGTTAGTTTTGTATAATTTTGATACTTTTTTCAAAGAAATTGTTTAATCTGCAATACACTTGCAAGTATGTTATAAAAATAACAAGCCTTTTTTGTTGAAATATCACAAATTGCATGCTATACTAAACCCAAAAAATTGTGCATTTAAAAAAATACAAATTTTAAATTTTGGAGGCTACTATGACAATCTCAGAAATCATTTTTCTGCTGGATGCCACCCCATTATCTCAGACGGTACAGACCGATCATAAGATCGAAACGGTATGCGGTTCGGATATGATGAGTGATGTTCTGGCTTTTATCAAAAAAAATGCACTGCTGCTTACCGGACTGAACAATCTGCAGGTGATCCGTACTGCTGAAATGCTGGATATCGTCTGTCTGGTCTTTGTGCGCGGCAAACGACCGCAGGAGGAAATGTTGAAAAAAGCGGATGAGCTTGGTATTACGGTTCTCTCCACAGACTACACCATGTTCGATGCCTGCGGCATTCTCTATCACGCTGGATTACGGGGAGGAAGCCGCCATGATGCCTAGTATCCATTATCAATATACCGTAGACGGAGAAGATTTTACCATGGCAGGGGAAGCCAGCAGTTCCCTGAAACAGACATTAAAAATGATGAATTTGAATCCAGATGTAATCCGGCGCTGCGCTATTTGCATGTATGAAGGAGAGATCAATATGGTCATCCATGCCAACGGTGGTGTCATTGATGTGGATATTTTTCCAGACCGGATCGTTATGGTATTAAAAGATGAAGGACCGGGAATCCCGGACGTAGAGCTTGCCATGCAGGAAGGCTATTCTACCGCAAATGAAGACGTGTTAAATCTTGGTTTTGGTGCCGGTATGGGACTGCCGAACATGAAGCGTTCTTCGGATGAAATGCAGATTGATACCGTCATCAATGTTGGTACCACCGTCACCATGACCGTCTATTTTCAGGCACCGGAAGTATCAAGTAAAAATTCACCGTCTTAATTTGATTAAGTTTGTAGGAAAAAGGATTGTTATTATATCATGAATAAATTTTTTCATTCAGTATATCTGGAAGATGAGAAATGTACCGGTTGTATCACATGCCTGAAACGCTGTCCAACGCAGGCGATCCGGGTACGAAATGGAAAAGCACATATTATCAGTGAATTTTGTATTGACTGCGGAGAATGTATCCGGCATTGTCCTCATCATGCAAAACATACCAGACGTGATTTTCTCAGCGATCTGGATCGTTTTGAATATACCGTGGCACTTCCGGCTCCCTCTCTTTACAGTCAGTTTAACAATGTACGCGACAACGACATCCTTCTGACTGCACTGACTCTGATGGGCTTTGATGATGTTTTTGAAGTCAGTGCCGGTGCAGAGATTGTTTCGGAATTATCACGAACTTATATTAATGAGCATCCGGAACTTCATCCGCTGATCAGTACCGCATGTCCAACCATTGAACGACTGATCCGTGTCCGTTTTCCGGGATTGATCCCGCATCTGCTGCCACTGCTTCCACCCATGGAAGCAGCTGCGATTCTGGCGCGCCGACGTGCAGTAGAAAAGACTGGCTTACCGGAAGATAAGATCGGTATCGTTTTTTTGTCTCCCTGTCCTTCCAAGATCACCTTCATCCACGAACCTCTTGGAATGGGAAAAAGCAATATTGACGCAGTACTTGCCATCAAGGATATTTATCCGGTACTGCTCTCCCACATGAAAGAAGCCGAACAGCACCCGATTTCCCACACGCTGTCCGGTCGGATCGGTAAGGGTTGGGCGATCAGCGGCGGAGAAGCTTACGGCATCATATCCGATCATTATCTGGCTGCCGATGGCATTGAAAATGTCATTCGGGTGTTAGAAGATCTGGAAGACGAAAAATTTCTCCCGGGACTGCAGTTTGTAGAATTAAATGCATGCAGCGCCGGCTGTGTGGGCGGTGTATTGACCGTAGAAAACCCTTACATTGCCAAAGCAAAAGTGAAACAGGCATTCAAATATGAACCAGTGTTGCGCATGCACTGTGCGGATCTGCCAGAATTTCGTCCAGAAGATTTTCTCTGGACACAAAAAGTCAGCTATGAACCTGTGTATACACTGGGGGCCAATATTTTTGAAAGTATGGAAAAGATTATGGAAAGCCAGCAGATTTTAAGTGGACTTCCGGGACTGGACTGTGGCTCCTGTGGTTCTCCAACCTGCAAAGCGCTGGCAGAGGATATTGTAAAAGGCGTAGACTGCGCAAAACCAGAAGACTGCATCTATCTGATGCGTGAACAATGGGAACAACATTCCCGCAAAAAGGAGGAGGAAGAATCATGACCGTAAAAGAATTGACAGAACAATGTCCCTTTGAAATTGTACATCTCGGAAATCCGGATGCCGTACTGACAGAGCCATACTGCTGCGATCTGCTGAGTATCGCCATGGGAAATGCCCCAGCCGGTTCTGCCTGGTGCACCGTTATGAGCAATATGAACACACTGGCGGTTGCCGCTCTGGCGGAGGCTTCCTGTGTCATTTTATGCAACAATGTATCTGTTGGTGATAACATGAAATTAAAAGCTGTCAGCGAAAATATCAATGTTCTTCGGACGCCTGACTCCATTTTTACAACTGCTCTGGAGGTTTATAAAAAACTGCATGAAAACGCTGGCTTATGATCTGCATCTCCATTCCTGTCTGTCCCCCTGTGGGGATAATGATATGACACCGGCAAATATCGCTGGTATGGCAAAAATCATCGGACTGGATCTGATTGCACTGACCGACCACAATTCCTGCAAAAACTGCCCTGCTGTCGCTATTGCTGCTCGGGAATATGGGCTTCTGTTTCTGCCAGGGATGGAATTGACTACCGCTGAGGAAGTTCATGTCCTGTGTTATTTTGCATCGTTGGATGCGGCAATGGATTTTGATCGATATGTATCAGGCCATCTGCCAGACACTCCAAATAAACCGATGTTTTTTGGAGATCAGTTGATTTATAACAAACAGGATCAGATCAGCTGTACAGAACAGCGATTATTGATCTCTGCCACAGATCTTCCCTTTGATGCCATTTATGATCTGGTAAACCAATATGACGGCATTATGGTTCCCGCACATATCAATAAGCCAACGACCAGTTTGCTTGGAAACCTTGGATTTATCCCGGAAAACAGCCGTTTTTCCTGTGTAGAGATCAAGCAGGAAACTGACTGGGCATCCTTACAACAGCAATATCCTTATCTGGCAAATTGTAACCATCTGTGCAGTTCGGATGCGCATGATCTGAATACCATTCATGAACCAATTTATACGATTAAAACAGCAGGGACTACGCTACCGGATATTCTGTCTGCCATACAGAAAAAGCTGTAACAGAAGATATATACTCTTTTATAGGTCCATATATCTTCGTTACAGCTTTTCTTGTTACACTTATACTTTTTTATATAACATTCATGTACAGAATCATTTTATCCATGAAATTCCAGAATCTCTCGATTATTTCTGGTAATATACAAAAATTCAAGTCGAACGCACGTGAGACTTGGTGCGTGATTCTGGTCAGCGCAAG